>Ga0114973_10000075_pt1 | contig 60691 bp, 37 predicted proteins | sample M_140807_MF_Meta_FD_87025 | JGI IMG/M metagenome (GOLD analysis project Ga0114973, IMG submission 87025) | Freshwater microbial communities from Lake Montjoie, Canada to study carbon cycling - M_140807_MF_MetaG | ecosystem: Environmental > Aquatic > Freshwater > Lake | place: Lake Montjoie... | reverse complement strand
TTGACTGCCAATTCCTTGCACACCTTGTACACCTTGAGAACCATCAACACCTTGAGTACCTTGACTGCCAATTCCTTGCACGCCTTGTGCACCTTGACTGCCGATTCCTTGTACGCCTTGAGTACCTTGACTGCCTTCAACCCCTTGAACGCCTTGTGATCCGTCTATACCTTGTACGCCTTGAGATCCTTCTACACCTTGTACACCTTGAACACCTTGTCCGGCAAATGCGCCGTCTAACCCTTGTACACCTTGCACACCTTGAGTACCTTGAACGCCATAAACGCCTTGAACACCTTGCACGCCTTGTACACCTTGTACTCCTTGACCGGCAAATGCGCCGTCTAAACCTTGTACACCCTGAACACCTTGTCGTCCTTGTACACCTTGTACACCTTGTACACCTTGTCCGGCAAATGCGCCGTCTAAACCTTGTACACCCTGAACTCCTTGAGTACCTTGAACACCTTGCACACCTTGAGTACCTTGGGCGCCTTGAGTTCCTTGTACACCTTGTGCGCCTTGAACACCTTGACTACCAGTTGTGCCTTGTGCAGCTTGTACGCCTTGGGTGCCTTGAACACCTTCAACACCTTGAACACCTTGACTACCATCAGTGCCTTGTGCAGCTTGTACGCCTTGTACGCCTTGAACACCTTGTCCAGCAAATGCGCCGTCTACCCCTTGAACGCCTTGACTACCATCAGTACCTTGTGCGGCTTGTGCACCGGTTGCTCCCTGTATGCCTGCTGCTACAAAAGTCCAGGCACTGTATGTTCCGCTGCCACCAAAGTTGGTAACAGTTAATTGCAATGAAGCAGTAAAAAATGCTGTAATTGTACCTTCCATGAAATTGGATGGTGAGGGTGTGTTAAAAACTCTAACTCGTTGCCCAACAGTAAATGCTGTTCTATCAGTACCGAGAGTACATTCAAACTGGAGCATACCAGAACTAACAATGGGGTGACTAGTTGGAGAAGTTAATCCTGCGTAGCCTAATCCAAGCGCACCTTGCACACCGGTCGCACCGGTGACGCCTTGTCCAGCAAATGCGCCGTTTACGCCTTGAACACCTTGTCCGGCAAATGCACCGTCTAGTCCTTGTACACCTTGAGCACCTTGTATACCCTGACTGCCAAATCCTTGAGCTCCTTGCACGCCTTGTACACCTTGTCCGGCAAATGCGCCGTCTATACCTTGTACGCCCTGAACGCCCTGAGTACCTTGTGCGGCTTGTGTACCTTGTGCGCCTTGACTGCCAATTCCTTCAATACCTTGAGCTCCTTGACTACCAGTTGTACCTTGTGAGGCTTGAGTGCCCTGTGCACCTTGACTGCCAATTCCTTCAACACCTTGAGTGCCTTGACTGCCAAGGCCTTGTGCGCCTTGACTGCCATCAGTACCTTGTGCAGCTTGTGTACCTTGTGCACCATCAACGCCTTGAACACCTTGTGATCCAATAACACCTTGTACACCTTGACTGCCTTCAATACCTTGAACACCTTGAGCACCGGCAACACCTTGTGCGCCTTGACTACCATCAGTACCTTGTGCGGCTTGTGTACCTTGAGAGCCTTGTGTGCCTTGAATGCCAACACCCTGAGTGCCCTGCAATCCTTGACTACCATCAGTACCTTGTGCGGCTTGTGTACCTTGAGAGCCTTGTGTGCCTTGAATGCCAACTCCCTGAGTGCCTTGCGATCCTTGAGTACCGGTTGTGCCTTGTGCGGCTTGCACGCCTTGCACTCCTTGTGTGCCTTGCAATCCTTCAACACCTTGTACACCTTGACTGCCATCAGTACCTTGTGCAGCCTGTGTACCTTGAGAGCCTTGTGTGCCTTGAATGCCAACGCCCTGAGTGCCTTGAGAGCCTTGACTGCCAGTTGTGCCTTGTGCGGCTTGTGTTCCTTGACTGCCGGTTCCTTCAATGCCCTGTACCCCTTGTACACCCTGGGCACCTTGAATGGCAATTCCTTGCACACCCTGGGCACCTTGTATGCCGGTTCTGCCAATTCCTTGTGCGCCTTGTATGCCTTGAACACCTTGTGCAGCTTCTACGCCTTGAGTGCCTTGACCACCAGCTGTTCCTTGCGCTGCTTGTGTACCTTGGGCGCCTTGACTGCCAAGGCCTTGTGCACCTTGACTTCCGAGTCCTTGTACACCTTGAACACCTTGCCGCCCTTGTACACCTTGAGAGCCTTGACTTCCAAGTCCTTGTACACCCTGACTACCTTGTGCGGCTTGTACGCCTTGTACACCCTGAACACCTTGCCGTCCTTGTACACCTTGAGTACCAATTATGCCTTGTGTGCCAATACCTTCTGTACCCTGAATGCCGGTTGTGCCTTGCACGCCAATGGTGCCTTGTGCTGCCTGAGAACCTTGACTACCTGTTGTGCCTTGCGTGCCAATCCCTTGAGTACCTTGACTACCTGTTATACCTTGACTGCCAATTCCTTGTACGCCCTGTACACCTTGCCGTCCTTGTACACCTTGAGTACCTTGACTGCCAAATCCTTGTGCACCTTGACTACCATCAGTGCCTTGCGTACCAATTCCTTGAGTACCTTGACGTCCTTGTACACCTTGACTGCCCTGACTACCAATTCCTTCTACGCCTTGAGTGCCTTGACTACCATCAGTACCTTGTGCTGATTGCACGCCTTGCCGCCCTTGTACACCTTGACTGCCTTGACTGCCAAATCCTTGTGCACCTTGAGCTCCTTGGATACCTTGTGCTGCTTGAGCACCTTGACTGCCAAATCCTTGTGCACCTTGAGTACCAGTTGTGCCTTGTGCAGCTTGTGTACCCTGGGCACCTTGTGCTCCACCACCACTGAGAGTAGTAATTTCAATAGCTGTGTTACCTGCTGGTGGGCTAGGAAATGTAATAGTATTGCCAACCAAACTGTAATTGGTACGAAGTTGATCCACACCATTAATATTAACCCAAGTTAGATTTACATTGCTGGGCGTGGTGCTAAGAACAAAATTGACTTGTGTGCCGTTTCCAGTAAAGTTATCAACGGTACTGACTATATTTCCTGCTGATCCTAATCCGGTGAGGTACCTACCATTGCCAATAAAATAATTACCGGCAACGTTCCCGGTTACTGAAATTGATCCGCCAGTATAACTAGCTGTGTTTACAATCGTTGTAAACATGCCATTGTTAGCAGTAGCATTGCCCGTTACTGAAATTGATCCACCTGTATAACTGGCTGTGTTTACAATGTTTGTAAACATACCGTTGTTGGCAGTAACGTTTCCTGTTACACTTACCAATCCACCAGTGTGGCTGGCTACATTTACAATGTTTGTAAACATACCATTGTTGGCTGTGACGTTGCCGGTTACTGAAATCAACCCACCTGTATAACTAGCTGTGTTTACAATAGTGGTAAACATGCCATTATTAGCAGTGACATTGCCCGTTACACTTAACAATCCACCGGTATAGCTGGCTGTGTTTACAATGGTGGTAAACATACCATTGTTGGCTGTAACATTGCCGGTGACACTTAACAATCCACCAGTATAACTGGCTGTGTTTACAATGGTAGTAAACATGCCATTGTTGGCAGTGACGTTGCCTGTTACACTTACTAATCTACCAGTGAAGCTGGCTACGTTTACAATGTTTGTAAACATACCATTGTTGGCAGTAACATTTCCGGTGACACTTAACAATCCACCAGTATAACTAGCTGTATTTACAATGGTGGTAAACATACCATTGTTAGCGGTGACATTACTTGTGACACTTAACAATCCACCGGTATAGCTGGCTGTGTTTACAATGGTGGTAAACATGCCATTGTTGGCTGTGACATTGCCTGTTGCTGACACCCTTAGCCCAGATATCAATCCACCACTGGAGATATTACCTATTGAGATTATTGAATCAGTGGTTAATCCTTGATCTGTGAATACTGTGGTATTAGCTATATTATTGATAGAAACTGTAATATTTCCATCTGCAATTGCTGCTGATATTGAGCTGGTACCATTGCTAATGGTAGTTGAATTTGACACCGGTATACCAGTGAGTAAACTACCGTTACCAATAAAATAATCAGCGGTGATATTACCAGTGACACTGATACTTGGTACATTTAGCCCGCCAGTGCCCACATAGATTGAGTTCCACCGCAGGGTCGGGCTACCTATATCATATACATTGTCAAAACTAGGAATAATTGTATTGGTTAATTGTACTTTGCCAATACCATTGGGAGACAATATCAAGTTACCGTTGTTGTTAGTGGTGCGAATAGTATTATTAGCAATAGTTACATTGCTCAGCACTGGGCCCGCAGCAAAAACTTGATTAAAGTTTTGATTTACGTAACTAAACGCAGTGCGTAACGGATCACCTTGTCCGTCATCGGGCACTGCGCCAATATCAATGGTGTATTGTGTCATTTGTAGAGTCTCTGATTGTATTTACCAGACTCTACAAAGAAGGGATTACAGGTCACTGTTGGTATCAGTTCGATATAAGAATGTTTTTATATCTATGTGTTGAAAATTTTCAATGTTTTTGAGTTCTTTTATTTCGGCTGTGGTAGGGCCGCACACACGGATAAATTTAGTTTTTGGAAAATCTACAGCTATCCCTGCTACTTGTCGTATCCAATTTCCAGTGTATGTGGGTGCGGCATCTGCACTTTTGTAAAACTCAGTACCAGCGTAGACATTATTAAATCTCATTGACTGACTTGGACCCATATCATACCCCAATAGATAGATACGATCATGCCCATCCAATGCAGCAATGGCACATGCAATAGGTCCTGAACTATTGCCGTGATATTTTTTAGGAACCATCTGTGCACCCAAGTCCAGCAATGGTTTTCTTGTGTAAAATCTGTGATTCTTTGCGTACCCTGAACGCTGAATAGCTTCTGAGATAGGGCGATCTGTAGCCACAAGACAGTCGGGTTCAAAGTCTCTGTATAGTCCATTACAGCCGTAGATTGCACCTAACAATTTACATTTTTGTAAATCAATGGCAATTCGACTTTGCCCATTTCCCAATACAAATGCTATGGTCATAAAAAATCCTCCCAGTATGTAGCTGAGAGGATTGTGAGTTCCTAAATATTAAGAAGTAACGTTGTTGATAACTGCCAGTGGCACATAGCCATCTGGTGCCGCAGCAACTGATTCTGTAGCAGTAGCCACATCCAATCCAGACTGAGCAACTCCACCTTCGTCTGTGAAGAAGTTGGCAACATAGTAAAATTCGCTGGTGTAAGTAACTTCGCCAAGGTTGGCATCGCTATAGTCTCCAGTAGTTCCAGTCCAGTCGCGCACCCACTTGTTTTTAAGGTTACTGGCTGTGGCTGCTGCACTGTCACCAGATTCGTAACCAATTGCCATGAGACCCGCACCTGGTGTGGTATCATTGGTCAACACGCACACGCCAACTGGGTATGCAGTTCCGTTGCCACCACCATCGGATGCTGTGGCAGTGAAAATATCACCAGGTGCCACTGTGCCTGTGCCGGTGCCCACTGATTGCCAGTTGGTTGTTCCAAGAACAGCAATCTGATATGCTTGACCAACAATGAAACCTGTATCAGCGGTAGTTGCATATGTGTATGCAACTAGATATTTGTGGCTACCTTTTTGGCGTATGATACGACCGGTGTATTGATTAGCAATAGCCTCAGTAGTAGTACCATCTGCTAATAGAATGTTTACCAGTGCTGCTACTTCGGGGTATGTGGCACTAGGTTGGCTGGTAGTTGGTGATCCACCGACCACACCCAAGAACTGCGCTGCATTCAATGTCTGTACAGGTGCATTGTAAACAGGCACATCAAGTGCGCTGAATGGTGGATAGGCAAGATCCACTGGTACATCATCGCCAGGGCTATTGATGCCAGTATTTAAACTGTATTTTTGTATTTTTAATGGACGACCCATGATTTTTTCTCCTTAAAGAAGTCCGATGCGAGTTCTAGTCGCTACGCGGCAGGGTAACCGCATAAGACGCAGTATTGCGTACAGCACTTATTTATGGACAATCACTTATTTTTGATGGCATGCCAGGTACTATTAAATATCCGTATGAACATCGACCAACTACTAGAACAAGGCAATCAACATCGCGCAAATCACCAACCTGAACTGGCATTAAAATGCTATGCCGAGATGTTTGGACAAGACTTCAATAATTGTGCTGCATTTAACAACTATGGCAATGTGTTGAGAGAGATGGGTTACCCGGACCGTGCCATTCCTTTCCTACACGCTGCACACGATATTGATCCGTCAAACGTTACAACCGAGTTTAATTTAGCTGTGGCATACTTGATCACCGGTGATTACGAAAAAGGATGGCAGTATTACGAAGCTCGCTGGCGTTACGAGCACATGGCTGGTGTCAAACCAAAATTACCAAAACCTGAATGGACTGGGCAAGATCTCAAAGACAAAACTATATTACTGGTAGGGGAACAAGGATTAGGGGATCAAATTCAGTTCTTGAGATTTTCTGCCAATCTGTTATCAGCTGGTGCAAAGATAAAATTGATATTGAGTCCCGGTGTTAAAACACTGTTTCCATCCCCTGCTGGACACATCATCGGTGTCTATGCACCTGGGGAAGATCTTGGTGAATACGACTATTGGATTTCTATGATGAGTATCCCTCGAGTGATTGGGCTGCGATTAGAAACAATCACACATCAATTGCAATATATTGCAGCCACTCCTGAAAAAGTGAAAGAATGGACCAGTAGATTAGGTGTTAAGAAACGCATGAGGATTGGTGTTTGCTGGAGAGGCCGTGAAGATTCTTGGATACACAATCACAAAGCCATACCTATAGAAAAAATAACTGATCTTATACGTCGCAATCCTGAACATCAATGGATCAATCTAACTGTGGATTCGTCTGAAGAAGAATCTGCTGCTATCACGGCCGCTGGTGGTGAGTGTTATCCAGGAACAATTAAAGATTTTAGTGACACCGCAGGACTCATGCATCACTTGGATCTTGTGATATCAGTAGATACTGCCAATGCACACTTGGCTGGAGCCATGGGTCGTCCTGTTTGGATTCCACTCAATGCTTATGGCAATTGTTGGCGCTGGTTACTACAGCGTGAAGATTCACCTTGGTATCCCAGTGCCAGACTGTATCGGCAACCCAAAATGGGCGACTGGGACTCAGTGATCAACCGTATGCACAAATTCCTGGGCTTTTTTAAGATCTAAACACCAGGAATTTGATGGCGAACTAATGTAACACCGTTTTCAAACGGAAAGTCCATGATTTGCATGTTGGGGCGGCTACGTAACTGATCAATATAATCGCATACTGAATAATTGTACACACGATCTGCACCATAAATTTTAGAAGCATTTCTACTCATACTGTCATGAAATAACACAATGCTGTTGGTACTGAGTTTGCTAACAAAAGCTTCATGGTCATACTGTGCTTGTTCAGCTGAATGATACCCATCTACAAACAAGATGTCGATGTTTTGTAAATTGCGATATACATTGGTCTCCACAAACTCTTGTGTGGTTTTCTTGTGGTGTGTGATATTGTTGACATCGTAGTGATCAAACCATTCACTCACACTCTCGGGTGATTGCCAATGATCGTCTACCATGCCAGGATCAACAAAGTGTACTGTACCAGCTTGTGCATTGTCCTGTATACCACGAGCAAACATCATAGGCACAAACCCACGCCAGGATCCAATACACATCACTGTGGCAGGGCGATACATACGTGCCAGAGCATAATACATCCAGCCCATGCCTAGGTTTTTGTCCTTGGCTTGTTGACCATGTCCCATGCTCATGAGTTCAGGATTTGCTACAATTTGTTCTAGCCAAATATTATTCATTTCTATTCACTTTCAAAGGTTTGATATTCTTGCTGTGCGGAGAGACCCAGTTCACAACATCATCGGGGTTTTCTATCAGGATTTGATCAAACTGATCCAACGGCAATCCCAGTTCCGCAACTTCGGTTTTGGTCATTATGCACACCGCAGATTCAACTTGTTGGTCAAATATCACTGCCCTAGCTGCGGCAAAGCCATTATCAAAAGGTCTGCTCATGCACTTGTGATTGATCCAGATACCCGTGCTGGTACTGAATGCATTGCTGCTGGTGATCGCAGCCAATTCGTGTGCAAGATGTAAATCACTTCGATTCCAAGATTCAACTATGACCATATGTACAGGCACACGCACACCAGTTTGAAAAATGTGATCTACTATTTGTGTGATACCATGATTGTATCCCACCTGTGGCACAGCATTTACTTCGCAAATTAATGCGCCAGTTTCTAACCAACTTTGTGTGATGTCCGGAATCAACAAATCAATGCCAGCAATGTCCAAGTCCATGATACGTGCAGCACGCAAACACAGTTCTTGATTGTCCGGATGCACAGTGGTTTTGTCAATGGCACGAGTGACACCACCTGCACTGGCATTGTTTCGTCGTCGTAGTAGTAATTTTTCGTCTCCGGCAGGCACAGTGTGTAGTGTGTGCGACTGTTGTGTAAGCATGCCCAGCACTTCGTCATCCACTGTCATGGCTGGCACAGCGGATCCTATCAAGATAAATGGTTCCCCACCTTCAGGACGTTTGATGTATCGTGAGGGCCCTTGCTGTGCGTCGATCAATTGTTGCACGGTACTGACCCCATCTCCAGTTAGGGTAGCTGGCAGTTTTTTGGTCACGGTGATTATGTTTTGATCCACAATGGTAATTCTGTGGCCCACCCCTTCAAAGTGTCGTTCTACTAGGAATTGTGGCACAATCTTTGTGACTTCTGTGTAGGCATATTGCAAGTCTGTCACTGTGGTGATACCAGCATACACACCCTGACCATTGTCACGGTCATAAGGTTTGATCACCACAGGATAACCATATTCTTCAGCAGCCTTGACAGTTTGTTCCCAGGTGGCAACTCTTTTGTGTTCACTGCCCGGTAATCCTGCCAAGTTCAGCAGTTCAGCTGTGGCAATTTTGTTTTTGGCATACAGCACAGCCTGTGCTGATGTGCGTTGAGTCATTGTGCTACTGATTCGCTGTGAATACTTGCCAGTGCCCACCATGTGTGTGCCCGGCCATATTTGATTCACGGGCATAGCACGTTTCATACACAAGGTCAACAAGAATCCTTGGTTTTGCCCCGGCAGCCCATAACGATCAAGTTGGTCTGCTGCCCAGGCTACCAAAGGCTCTATGTCATGCGGTGCTGGTTGTGAATACAAGTCAATGATGTCATTGGCAAATTTAAATGCTGTGGCTGTGGCGTCGGGATTGGTCACACTCACTGCCACACGAAAACACACCGCACCCGATTCTAACTTTTTAGCTGCGATCACTTGATATTGATTGGATACCACCACACGATTCATGCCTTGTACAAAACAAGCCAATCCAATGCCGCGATGCAGCAGTTGTAATTCAACATCGTTGGTGTGAATCTGACTCACAAATCCCAACACACGATCTAGGTCCGCATCCATCATACCCTGATCAAATTGATCAGGCACATGAGCAATAATGTCCATCACAGCCATGGGCCCCAGTACCCCCAAAGCACTGCCTTCGCAGGCCGAATAAACCGTTCCAAGTTCAAGCATGGCCATCCTCCAGGCGTTGTTGGAAGTAGTCAATGCAGTAATGTTCTAATTCAGGTCGACGGCTGGCCCACTGCCAGGCACCGTTATCACCGTGTTTGATGTCTGTCACAGGGTCAAATCCCAGTTTGACCACAGCATCATGACGATCCCAATAGCGTCGATTAGGTATGTCACCGTGCCAGAGATGATATGCGGTATGATCAATGTAACCTACGCTGCCTTGCACTGTGGTGTAGAATGGGCTAGCCCACTTCAGGTAGTGTGCAAAGTGTGACTGGGTCATAGGAACTGTGGTGGGCACCTGAGAAATTTTGCCATATGCAGCATGCAAGAACATGCGATCAGCAGCACCCATGATCATGGCATCATAAAATCCATGTTGATCTATAGTATCTCTGCGTATGCACCAGGCCAAGCCAGGCATGACTTCACGTCGTGGATGCCCCCAACTGTATTTGCTTTGTCTTTCCAACGCACTCATACCATTGGATTCAATACGAGCTATGAGTCCTTGTGCATAGTATTCGGGTTCAGCTGAGATGTCTGTTTCACCAGGCTTGAGATCCACACTGCGAGAAAACAACTGCACCATTTGGTATTTTTTGAGTTGTTGTTGCGCTTGTGTCACCCATGAATCGCTGTCAAACAGCACGTCATTATCAATCCAGGCCACAGTATCACAGTCTTCGGGCAAGTGTTGTAGTGCAACGTTCAGCAGCCGTTCTTTTTGCCACAGCACAGCGCCACCATGAAGTTGTACCATGACATCAGCATCTGTGGGCACAAGTTCAAACTCACCATCAAAGCTGAGTTCCACAGTGATCAGTGGCACAGTCAGATGTTTACGAAACAATCGATAATTGTTTAATTTGGTTTGATACTTGGCTGAATTGAAATAGGTGGTGACGGCATACAAGGACATGTAGTAATTATAGAGAAATCACCAGGCAATGTCAAATTTATCTTTAATCGGTGCTGTAAGCAAACTCGCCAGTGCTTGAATTATAGTAAACTGTTTTAAAGCCTGCACCGGTCAAATTGGCTGTGCTATCACCACGCACAGGTTTAACTGTGAATGTATTGGCTGTGGCTGCGTTTAGACCTACACCGGTGGCATTCAATATGATTGAGTTGTTGCCTTGAACACTTTGGCCTGCCATGGCGCCAATGGCTATTGAGTTGGCACCTTGTGTGTCATAACCAGACAGATAACCAATCGCAATGGAATTGTTACCTTGTGAGGTATTGCCAGCCAGTTCACCAATGGCCACAGCATCGTATCCTTGGTTGTACGAAGCTGCATTGGCACCAATGGCCACTGCCCAATCCTGTTGACTGACTGCACCAGTACCGTAACCAATGGACACGGCCTTATCACGTTGACCGCTGCGTCCGGCTGAGTTACCAATGGCCACAGCCCAGCGGCCTTGAGTTTGAAAACCAGCTTTTTGTCCCACTGCCACAGCATCTTCACCTTGAGTTTGAAAACCAGCATCTTCGCCAATGGCCACTGCACGGGAACCTTGTGTGGAGTAACCAGCCTTGTAGCCCACGGCCACAGCATTCACAGCTTGAGTGAACTCACCAGCATTGGTGCCCACAGCCACCGCATTGGCACTTTGATTGCTATAACCAGCAAACTGACCAACGGCCACTGCTCTTGTGCTTTGATTCTGTAGACCAGCCGAATAACCAATGGCCACTGCCCCATCAGCTTGAAAAGTTTGTCCTGCTCGATAACCAACGGCTGTGGCATATGCACCTTGTCCTATGTTGAATACAAGACTGGCACCATCGGTCAACGGTGCTGTGGGATACTGACTCAATGTCACAACGCTGCATCCTGTGCTCTGCACAAATGTGTTGGTAGGAATGTTAGTCCCAGTGACTCGCATTGGGTATATTATGTTGCTGGCGTCGTTGATGCCGATCACAACACCAACAAATGTTAGTGGGTCGCCGTCAGTCATGGTTGCTGTGTAGTTCGGAGTGATATCAACTCGGTCTTCGCCGGAGTATACGGCTGTTACCAATGTGTTGGCCTGAATGTTGTTGCCAAATACTCGTTGGTTGGTCACAATGTTGGCTGTGCTGGCCACATACAATCTGCTGGGATTGGGCGGCGCCGACGGTGAATAAGTTGTAACCGGACCTGATCCGCCTTGAGCATCGCTTACACTTCGGTACAATGTTCCACCAACACCAGCTTGATATCCAATGGCCACACCGCGCTGTTGATCGTGATATCCAGCTTGGTAACCAATGGCAATGGAATCTTCGCCTTGATATAGATTACCGGCATAGGCACCAATGGCCACAGCGTGTTGGGCTTGACTGGTACCAGCACGGTATCCAAATGCCACACTATCACCTGAGGTATCGTTCAGTGAGGCCCCTTGGGGCAATATGATCTTACCAGCTGATCCAAAGGTCCATTGTGCCGAGTTGCCCACACCATCATTGCTGTTGATAATAATATTGCCTGTGTTGGCCAGTTGTATATATTTGTTGTCATCGCCGATGAACTGATTGTAGTATGCATTGTTGCCGGTATCAAAATGTATGTGAGTGGGTTCGTCATTGATATTGCCCCGCACTCGCAAGTACATATTGGCATTTGCGCTGGAACTGCTGGGTGCAAGATACAATCCACTAATGAGATTGCTTGTGCCCGTGCCTATCACTATCTCGTCTCTGAAGGTCACATTGCCGGTGTTGGCTATTATGCCAGTCAACTGTGAGCCGTTACCAATAAAGTAATTGCCTGTGATGTTACCGGTTGCTGAAATTTCTCCATTAACATTCAAGCCATCTTCAATTGTGACAAAAGTAGAATCATCACTGCGAATGCTGTTGATCACAAGATTCACAGCTGAAATGTTGCCCGGAGCAGTCATATCACCAGTAGCATCAAAGTTCCAACGCACTTCGGTGCCAGTGTCACCGGGTTTGAGAATAATCACAGCAGACGGTGTATTGACATTGGCCATGTCAGTTTCAACATATGCCCAGGCCTGATATGCACCAGTAGTGTCATTTTGTAATCCAATTTGGGCAAAGGTATCACCCGCTGCAAGTCTAGAATAGGTATTGCCGTTGGTAGTTCTAACGGTTATTGGGCTGCCTGCTGGTGCCTGTATGACATTAGCAGGAAACTGTGTGGTGCCATTGGCGTACAAGGTCCAAGTATTAGCACCAGCAGTGAGTGACATACTTCCTGGAGCAGATATCAACCCCGAGGTAACATTCAATCCATCTTCAATTGTGACAAAACTTGAATCATCACTGCGAATGCTGTTGATTATTAAATTGATAGCAGAAATATTTCCTGGAGCAGTGAGATTACCATTGTGGTCAAAGGTCCAAGTTTGTTGAGGTGTTGAATTTCCATCTACAATAATCTGAGCATATGGCGTTTCAGTATTGCTATTCTCTAAATAAAGTTCTGCGTAGCTGTAAGGGCTGGTGTTGAAAGCATAGATGTCAACGCTGGTTGGATTGATAATGATATAATTTTCATTATTGCCGGTGCTGTTGCCCTTGATGTTTAATGCACTATTGACATGAGCAATAGACATTGTGTCGCCTGTGAATACAAAATTACCAATTGCCGCATTACCACCACTGGTGAATGGTGTGCCATTGGCATAAAAATAACCATCAGTGCGAATGCCCGGTGTTATGATATTGCTGTCAGCATAAGTGAAATAGGCATTGCTGGCAAAACTGTTGGAACCTGAATTGAATTGTATCTCTCCGATATTGCCTGACGGATAGTTTGTGTTTGATGTGACCTGATTGGTGGTGGTAAAATTCTGTTCTTCAAGATTGATAGTGACATTGGCACCTGCAAATACACCACTGCTGTTGGTGGTAATCAATCTGTTTAACGCTTCTTGACCAGTCACATACACATTACTATTGGCATTGGTTGCAGCAATATCAGCAGCAGCGGCAGCAGCAGCAACAGGCGGATTGGCCAATACTGTGTTGCCATTTGCATCGGCTCGCAACACAATAGGTGCAGTAGCAGTTGTGTCGTAGGGTGAAACACCCACTACTGGAGTTTTAATAATAGCCATAGTTCAAGTCCCTTTGGTATATTTACCGGGCTTGATCAATATCCAAATCTGGTTTTGAATTGATTGTACAATGCTTGTATCTTTGCAAGAGAGATCACTCCATCATACACTTGTATTAATCCTATATTGCCAGTTTGTACTTCACTGCCACCGGCTCTGCTGAACAATCTCAACTGGTTAAATCCACCACCTGACCCACTGGTTTCAGAATATGCATAGGTAGTTGGTTGAGTATTTGTTGCTATCCAAAGTTGCCCTGTGCTGGTTGTATCATCCCATGTGGCCCAGCCAAAATGCCACACAGTGTCGGCACCCGACGACGGCAAGTTTACTGCAAAGTTAGGGTAGAATGTGTTGGGATAGCCACTGTAAGCACCCATCAACCAGTCTTTACTGCTTTCATCTTGTGTGTTCAGCAATCGACCGGCCACTGCTGGATCTAACTGATATACCATGAAAACTGTATAACTTTGACCTGACACATAATTTGGCCCGCCATAGATGTAATCATTGGTAGAACCTGACACAGTGGTCATGTTGAATACACCGTCATTACTAGCATTCCATGTCATGGTACTGTCAGGGTTGGCCACGGTCACAGTGTAACCACCCGAACCTGACACCACTGATCCATTCACCGGTAACGCACTGTAGTTGGCTGCATTTAGATTATACACCAACTCAGGTCCTGCTGGGGCTGATCCTATGAGAATCCCTCCACCAATGCTTATTCCTGATCCAATTTGTATTGCCATGCAGTATTTAGCAGTCAACAAAAAAGCATCTTGCGATGCTTTGATGCCACTTCCCATCCCGAGGTTGTTGCTTACAGGGTATTTATGCTTGAGCAGTGATCACCGTGTCTGTGAAACCAGCCTTGAGCTATGTGTCTGTCACAGTGAGCACAGTAGAGTTTTGGTCGCTTTAGTCCGGTTAACTTCTGAGCTACTGCTTTTTTTTGTTCTTCTGTCCAAGGTTGTCTTTTAGCACGAATCTGTCGCATATGTTCTTTGCGTTCTTCTGTCCACTCTACTTTTTTCATTGGATTGTTATCACCTTGCATGTGTATTCTATTTTTTTCTCCAATTTTTTTCTTAGACTCTTCTGAATGAGACTTTCCATACATGCCATTATTTTTACCTTTGTTGTCTTTTGGTAGATTTTGCTTAGACCACGGACGCTTGCTACCTTTTTGTGAGTCGCTTAAATTTTGTTTATGTTCTTCGCTCTTGGGTTTGTCTTTGTGGTAATCACTAATCTTTTTTCGACTTTCTTCTGTAGGAACTATGTATCCCGCTACATTTTGATTGAGCCAACGATCATCTTTTAATACTTTACAACGACTAAGAACTCTTGTTTCCCAGTCGCTTGCTTGCTCTTTTGTCTCAAATACCCGGCGTACTTCTGTATCAAAACTGTCTACGCCTGTTTCTTCTATTAGTTTCTGAACACCCGGACTACTTGTGAAATAGTATTTCCACAGATCGTCTACAGGATCTACTCGGTTAGCCGAACGGTATCCATAGTAGACTTTGCCGGAAGGTCGATGTTTGATTAGATATGTATAAGGTTTCATATTGTTGTTATTTAGTTAGATGCAGCAATATCACATAATAACATTTACAGAAAGAAAAATCAACAAAAAAGGACCATAAGGTCCTTTTTTGAGTTGGTAAAATACCAATCGAAGATTAGCTGAAGCTCAAATTCGAGACTGCTATCTCCCCGACATAATCGCCCGCATTGCCGAACGAACTTGCAGTGTTGGTCAATTCAATGAAACCATAACGAGTCATGAACGAAACCACTGGTTCGAATGTTGTTGGGTCCAATACAACACCTGAGCTCATCAAGGGGATGTAAGGGCAGTAGAATGCAGGAGCATCAGCTTCTGAACTACCTTTGTAGCCAACCAATACAGGTGTAGTGTCGCTAGCATAGCTATCAACAAACACACGCATTGCGCCGTTCAGAGTACCAACAAACTTGGTGTTTGTAGGTGCTTCGAAAGTGCCTTCTGTTGTACGTGCAAATGCGCTGGTTGTAGCACTTTGCAGAACTGTCAAGCTAGCAGAGCTAACCACAGCATAGTTACCAGCGCCACGACGTGTGCGTTGGGCGATCAAGTTAGCAACACGATTGATCAGAACTGCCAAAGCGGCGTGTTCGTCACCAACGAATGTGGCTGTACCAGACACAGTAGCTTGGTTGTATGTGTACTCAGTTGTGGCCAGTGAGCGCAAGCTCAACAAGATTTCCTGGTCAATTTCAGCTGTAATCTCCTGGGCCAAAGCTGCCATGATTTCGGCTTCTACGTCGATACCATGCATGGCTTGTGCGTCCTGAGCAGCTTCAAAAGTCCAACGGGCTTGCAACTTACGAGTCTTAGCTTCCACAGCCTGCTTCAAGATTTGCACAGAGATCTGACGACCGCCGCTGCCTTCAAGCACTGATGTATTAGCACCACTGTAGATAGTTTGTGTTGGATCAACAATACCAGCTGACACGCTGCTTGCTGAAGAATATGCCTGAGCAATCAAGAATGGGCTCAATGCTTCTTGGCCGGCAGCAGTACTGGTATTAGCAGTGCTGGTGTCGTTCATTGTGTTGGCATAACGCACACGCAGGGTGTGGATCTGACCAACAGGTCCAGTCATAGGCTGAACGCCAACCAATTCGTTAGCAATAACGGTTGGCATAACACGACGGATAACTGGCAAAATCACACGGTTTAGTGTGGCAATGTTGCCAGAACCTGTAGAACCGCCGCTGGCATTTTCTTTCAAATACTTGCGTGTGTTCTCTAGGATCACGTTCATGTTGTTACGCTTGCTGCCTTTTAGGCCTTCAAGAAGGGCTTCCTTGGTTTCATCCCAGCGGCCTTCTAATAGTTGTTGTGACATTTAAGTCTCCTTAGTTTAAATTAAAGCCCTGCCAGACGCTTAATAGCGATAACATTGCTGTTGTCAGCGGTGTCGTCGTCTTGACGCAGAGCAGTTTTATTACCAGTGACTTCTGACACATTTTCTGAGATCACCTGGCGGGCTTTCACAGACTTGCCATCAGCTAATACGGCTGGTAGATACTTTTCAAAAGCATTTTTCAGACGGGGAGTCTGTACACTTTCGAGTAAATTACGCATGACTTCGCGCTTCTCTTCGTTGAGAGGAGATAGCAAATCGTCCATGGTGTTTTGACGCACATTGGATTCACGGATCACACGTATTTCACGTTCCTTGGACTCAACAAGAACTTTTGCTTTCCTGCTGAGTTTAATGGCTTCAGATAGTTGATGTTCTCTGGCAGCGATGATGTTTTGCAACTTGCGAACTTCGGCTTTCTCATTGAGATGAGTAGCACCAAATTCAGCAGCATACGCTTCAAAGATACGACGACCAAAATTGTTCTCACGAGCAACTTGGATGTCTTCATGCAACTGGCTGAGTTCAGCCTTCAAATGATAACTAACAGCTTGACTCATTTTTTCAGCACTTTCTTTTACGAAACGTGCTTTGAGATTTTCCAATTTGCCACGTGCTTCACGCACCAAACGTACTTTAGTTTCCACTACATCACGTTTGTCTTGGGCAAATTCTTGGATCTCACGAGCCAACGCATGCACCATGAAGTGTTCTAGTTTTTCTAGTCCTTCATTGTGCTGCTTGCGGTCCTTACGAAGTTCGCTGATTTCTTCAGATAATTTTGTTACCATGAAATTGTTAAACTTCACAGCACTTTCTTTCATCTTGGTTTGAAACTTCACGCGATCTTCACGCAGGGCAGCTTTCTCTTGGGCAAACTCTTCAAGTTCACCGGTGAGACTTTCTGTCATCATCTTGTCTAAGGCTTCAACCATCACTGTCTTATCGTGCTCGTAGCGTTGAGCAAACTCTTCACGTAGTTCTACTCTAACCTGTTCACGTGCTTCTGTCAGTTTAGATTCCCAAGCTTCGTTGAGTTCTCGACTGACGTCTTCGTTGATCAGGCCGCTATCTAGCAATGGTTTGATTGCATCTAGCATGCTTTACTCCTTAATTTTGAGATCTTTGATAAGGCGTTTTACTTCCTCACGCAAAAATCTCTGTACCTTGCTGTTCTGACCTGCGTCCTTGGCAATCTCTAACACTTTATGACCGTACTTCATATTTCGAAGTCCTTCATAAATTGCACGAGGATATGCATGCGGGGCACTGGGCTGAGCAACAATATCCACAGTGACTATTTCAAAGTCACTGACATGTCCGTTGCCTTCGTTCACGTTACCGGAACCACGGCTCGAAACTCCGAGTTTCACACCCGAATCCAACATGGTCTTAACCAGTTGTCCCATAGGTGTAGGTAATATTTTTAACTTACCGTAACCAGCAGGGCCATCCATCCACATTTTTTCAATGCAATGACTGACTCTGTCTAAGTTGATTTTTAAATCTTCAGGGTGATCTACTTCACCCAGCACCGAATAACCTTCGCGCAGTTGTTCATTGATACTGTGAACTGCTTTACCAATTTCATTTACGGGATACACACGTTCGTTGGCGTTCTTTACTCCGCCTTCGATACATATACCTTCCATGTACAATGTCTTTCCTGCGCCGTCAGGACCATCTTCAACCAAGACGCGAATCTTGGCTTGGTTGAAGTTTAGATGTTCCTGTAAGTATTTCATTGCTGATTACTTGCCACGTGGAAATGGTGTGCGTGTGTTTACACCGGCAGCTTGACCCAAGTGTGGCTTGGCAGCAGGCTTCAAATCTTGCGTGGCTTGAGCAGGTGAGTTACCAACTTTACCAATTAGATCTTTTGTGGTGTTTTTGTAAGCAGCGGTATCGTGGTGTCCACCTTCATTTTGACCTGCTCGAACAGGACGGCCTTCCATACCCGCTTGTCCACTGTTAAATGCAGTGATAGACTTGGTGTTGGTTCCAGCTGGTTCAGAAGTCACTGGTTTTGGAGCAGCTTTAAGCGTGATGTTTTCCATCATGCCTTCTGTTTCAAATTCATCTGCATCAATTTCCATGTCGTCCATGCCGTCGCCCATGTTGTCTGCATCGGGTTCACCGTTGCCCATCATGTGCTCAAATTCAGCCATGAGTTCGTCCAACTTGTCAGCCAGATCCATCACATCGCCTTTTGTAGCAGCTTCATCTCCGCCCATTTCGTCATGATCTTGTTCCATGTCGTGAGTGAGATCTTCACCGTCTGACTCTGCTTCGTCATCAAACTCAGCATCGTCGTCGGTTTCCATCATGCCATTTTCTTCGGCTTCCAATTCATCGATCATTTTGCCGGTTGCACTTCCGCCCATCATGTCGTCGCCTTCTTCCATTGGAGGATTACCGTCAGTATCTGGCGGCTCTTCACCCATGGCATTGTCTTCTTCTAATTCGTCCTCTTGCATGATATTCTCATAGATCTGACGACTCTTAGATACTACGATTTGATGGAAAAGTTCTTTGGCTTTGGCATCTTCGTCGTTGATAACATATTCAATCAACTTTTCAAACTGATTTTTACTCATTTAACTGGCTCCTATAGATATTCGTTAACTTTGCCACCCCGGCAAAATGTATATCTATATTTACAAATTAAAAGAAAAATATGCCAGTTATGGCTGGTTTTTTATCAATTAAGACAAAAATGTTACGCCGGAGGAGCAGCCGGTGGAGCATATTGAGTTCTAATGTCTTTTAGCTTTTCATTGTACTCAAATGTCCTAGTATCATTCATTTTTCGCAATTTATTCAATTGCATTAGTGTGAGCTTGGTCTTGCGCAATTGCCCAAGGTGAGGCTGAGTGTTATCAGCGGCTACATCTTGATATGCACTGGGACTACGTTCGTAAAGCTCATTGAGGATCATGATATATTTATGCAGCACCCGGAATTGGAGCACCGGCGCCTGGTGGTTGTGCTGCCGGCGTGTTGCCAATTGTACCGCCCGGAGCAGCTGGCATGCCTTCTTGTCCAGCTGGGGTTAGATTTGACATCTCTTGACCCATTGCAACATCACTCTCCAACCCTGCTGGAGTAATACCCACACTACGTAGATCCTGTCCTTGTGATGTTTCTATCTCAGGCTTGCTGCGTTCTTCTTTCCAGAGCTTGGAATTGGTTTGAATTTCGTCTTCGGTCAACCCTAAGAAACGTTCCAGCAAGAATCTCTTGCTCATGTAAGGCAATGCTTCTAAACTGGTAAATGCTGTGATACGTGAAGTGTCTAGTTCAGCTTGACGATAGCTGGCAAAGTTTTGCGGTGGGTTAAACTTGATCTGGAACAGGCCAGCATCAATATTAAACCCTCTCCAACGCAAGAACATTTTGAATTCATCATCAAGTTTTTGCATGATCAATGCTTGCAGTCTTTCACAATATTGATTGAATCTGTACTCTTGAATCAATGCTGTTCCTACTTTGCCATCCTGCATGGTACGGTCTGAATCGTCCGGTCCGGTAGGCAAATAGCTTGATGGCACACGTAGACCACGAGCCATTTTGTTGTTAAAATACTTCAAGTCGTCAATTTCTCCGAGATTTTGACCACCTTGCAACATTTCTACTGAACTGCCTCGGCCGTCTGCACCTACTGGAAAGAAAAAGTCTTCGTTGATACTGAGCGGATTATAACTTGAATCCATGATGTTCTGCCCGCCGCCACCATATGTAGGAATACGACGTTGATGCATTTCATTCTTCACACGTTCCACAAATGCCATGGCCATGTGGCTGGGCATGTTGCCCACATCAATCTTGAACATTCGTCGCTCAGGGGCACGTTGTACTCGATAGATCAACATGGCATCTTCAAGCAATTCTTTTTGCTTGAAAACTTTAAAAATGTTTTCCAAGATACTTTTACCAAAAGGCCAGAATGTATCTAACCCTTCGTTTAAACTCATGTGAACCACATGTTTAGCATCAATACAAGTTTCGTTCACAGCTCGGTTGAATCTGCTTACTCCACTCATGGCTGAACTGGGTGCAGTGTATCCACCACCTTGCATGCTACCACCAATACCGCCTGCTCCGCCTGAACTTGGGTTGACCATGAAGTCTGTTGTGGTTTTGGCGGCCACAGTCAAGTTTTGAAAGTTAGGGTTGATATCACGTATGATGTATTGTTCAGGACGTTTGCCTTCATTTTCATTAACAATAACTCGAACCACTTTGCTCATGTCCACCCAGTACATTTCAAATGTTTCTGGATCACGTACAAATACCTGATCGCCGTACTTGATAGTGTTACGGAACAGTTTAAAAATACGCTGATCAAGTTTGTTCAGCTTGACCCACTGCTGCATCTGTTTGCGTATGATTTCAACTTCGTGATCTGTAGGATCATCATTGTATGTTATATCAAACGGTGTGTCGTTTTGTTCATTCAGCTGTGTAGAGAATTCAGATATGATATCTAAACATGCATTAACTTCCGAATCGGCATCCATGTTTTCATATTGATTATAACGTTCAATACGGTTAGGGTGTCCCGAATATACTTCGGGCAATCTACTGGCATAGTTTCTGAAACTAAAATCAGACTCTGCTTGATTGCTGCGACGGCCATCATTTTTAGGATATCCCGGTAATCCCTGATCTCTACCACCCGCAATTGGGCTCATTTGTCCAGATAAATCTGCGACTTTGAAGTATTTTTTCCACCCGGTGCCTTTGTTTGGTTCTGCCATAGTGTGTTATTTATTGTTAATTCCTAGACTGTTGCAGTATCTTGCCTTGGGTATTAACACTTCTACGCATGAGATCCACTAGTTCGTTTGTGCTAGCTGTTTGCAACCCTATGTTTTTGGCCAATTCCATAATGCCTTGAGTCAGTTCTGGATTGGTTTCGTTATTAGATCCAGTATTTGTTTTTGTTTCACGTTCGGTATCTGGTCGAGAATTATCCAGTGTTGTACGATACGTTGTTTTAGGTCCAGCTAATGATTGGTCAGGTCTAGCAAATTGATCCGGAGGGCTAATTCTGATATAGCCCGAAGTGGGTGCAACTGGTGCTGGTTTAGGTTGTGGCGCTGCTGGTTTGGCTTGCGGTGCTACCTCTGCTGGTTTAGCTTGTGGAGCAGGCGGTGCTGGTTTAGCTTGTGGTGCTGCTGCTGGAGTGGCAGCTTGTACTGCTGGTGCTGGTTTGGGATTTACCTTATCTACTAATTTTTGTTTGTCTTCATCCGTTAGTTTTGGTGTATAACGAGTGTCGCGACGATTGACTGGTTCACTATTTGGTTTGGCCCTATCCACCTGTTCCTGCGGAGTAAGGTCTCGTTGTCCTAGGTTTCCTATAGCTTTAGATGCCTTGCTTACAGAATTTTTTATAAACGCTTCAGCTTCCGCAGTTTTAAAATTTGTACCGTATCCAGCAACAGATGGAGTGTTTACACCTCGTCCTGAACCAGGTTGATTGGGTCTTTCTTTAATTGATGTTTTTTCGCCAGTTTCAGGTAACTTTGTAATTACTTTTTCAATTCCACCGGCTAACTCTAATAATTTAGCAGTCACCGGACTTACACCGTAATTCACAAGATTGTCCATGGCAATGGTAGTTGCTGTTTGTGCTTGTCGCAGTGCCACTTGATTGTTGATATCTAAATTTTTACCAGATCTTAAATCATCTTGTGCTTTTTTAGCATCGGCCTCATTTTCTGATGCAGTTTTTTGTCGATTTTTAGCTTCGAGAGCAATCATTCCTGCATAATCTGCATTTACTGAATTGCTTATGCCTGCTTTGGCTAATCCAGAATTTCTATTAAGTGCGCCGCTGGCTTCAGTAGCACCTTTGGTCAGTACCTCGCTGGCTTTGTAATTCTGACTGAGAATTGACTGAGACATCTCGGGCAATGAAGTATACATTTTTTTAGCTTCTGGACTGTTTACAAATCCACTCATCAAATCCTGCACACCTTGTTTCAATGCAGCAGGTGTTTGTGCCATTAACTCACGATTCTGTTTAATTTGCTCTTCGGCTGCTTTGGCCCCATCTTCGTCTCCTGCTGCTCTGGCAGCGGCTGCTTTTTGTTCTAGATCTCTAGTTACCGCAGCATAACGTTGATCTGACAGTCGTGCTTCTTCTTCTTTGGCCAAAGATTCTGCTGATTTACCTGTTAGTCGGCTGAGTTTGTCTTGTTGCGTAATATATTCAGCAGCACCAGCTGTAAGTGCTTCTTGTGATTTTTGGGCACTGGCACCAGTTAATGTTTGTATTCTTAGATAATTTGCTGTGCCTTCGTTGATATTTTTGGTACTCAGCCCCATACGTAGAAATTCAGACTGTAGTCCTGACTGCTCTATACCGGCAGCAACGTCTGCAAACTTCTTGGTTCCTTCGCTTACACTGCCGCCAAGTTTGGCCAATGCTTCACTGTTCTGAGCAATCATTGCTCCAAACTCGGGCAATTGATTCATTGACAAACCAAACTTCTGCATGCTGCTAAACACGCCTGTCATGCCTTCAGCACCAGCACCACCTACTCTACTGAGATCTTGAAAACTTTTGAATAATGCATCGCTTTGCTGAGAAGCTTTGATAAGATACATTCCAGCAAACTCACCCAGTTTACCAAATGCTGTGCCTAATGCTCCCAATGGCCCCAGCAGTGATGTTAACGCTTGGCCAGCTGATTGTATTGTACCATTAAATACACTGGCACCTTGTTGGCCATTGGCCAATGCTGTGGTAAGACCAGCAGCACCTCCTGCTATTGTCCCAGCAGCTTTTGAGAAGCCTAAGCTAAAATTCTCAAGCATACCGTTCAACTGCTGTTCTAATAATTTTGCGGCATCATCCATAATATGTCCTTGTAATTTTACCGTGTGGTAATTTAATCATAATTATATTTAGCGAGGAAAAACATGCTACCAAACAACCCATTAACACAATATTTTCGCCAACCAGCGATCTATCTCCGACTGCCATCCAAAGGTAAATTTTATCCGCCAGGCACCCTTACTTTGCCGCCCAATGGAGAATTACCAGTGTTGCCCATGACCAGTGTGGACGAAATCACTTATCGAACTCCAGATGCACTATTCAACGGCACAGCCACTGTAAATGTGATCAAAAGCTGTGTTCCTAGCATAAGAGATCCATGGGCCATGCCAGCAACCGACATTGACGCTGTGTTAGTGGCCATACGTATTGCCAGCTACGGGCATGCCATGGATCTTGATGTGACCTGTCCAGCATGCAGTGTTGACGAGTTGATCAGTGTTGATTTACGTGCAGTCAATGACGGATTGAAGATTGGAGATTATGATAGTTCCATGAATATCGGAGATTTAGAATTTTGGTTCCAACCTATTCCATACAAGTTTGTAAATGACAACAATCAAATGCAGATGGAGCAACAACAAGCCATGCGGGTGCTCAATAGTGATGCAGAAGAAAAAATAAAATTAGAACAGTTAAATCGTAGCATGATGTTGGTCAATGAAACTACGTTAAGAACCATTGCCCAAAGTATTGCAGCTATCAAAACTCCACAAGCAATGGTAACTGAAACTGAATTTATCATAGACTATCTACGCAATTGTGACAGCAAGATATTCAATAAATTAAGAGACTACGTTATTACATTAAAACAAAAAAGTGATGTACAACCGTTAAATCTTGTGTGTAAAGAATGTAGCCATCAGTATACACAACCGTTTACACTGGATCTATCAAGTTTTTTCGTCGACGCCTCCTGACCTCTAGTGTAGAAGAGATCGGCACCTTGGTCGACAATATGGACAAAGATTGTCAAAACATACGCCAGGAGGCTATCAAGATGAGTTGGTTCATGCGAGGTGGACTAACTTATGATCAAGCCATGGCTCTAGGTGTACAAGAGCGTGAAATTATCAATGAGTTAATCAAAGACAATTTAGAGACAACAAAAAAATCGGGCCTCCCTTTCTTTTAGTAAAACAGAAACGTTCATTTGTTTAGAGACTTGCTACGCAAGTCTATTGATATCGCTGCGCTCATCAATGTTTTTTTGTTTTCTTTGTTTGCTTGACTTAGTATCATCTAGATACTGTGGTCATAATTCACCGTATGCACGGTGAATTGATGCATCATCTGAGTGACAGCAGTCATTTATTATAAAGAGATTGTTGTTTCCAACACAGAGGCGGTTGACCGGTACCCCTTACTCTAGCTTCACATATCAACGGAACCCTAGTGACCCGATAATAAATCCAAGTCCTATGAGCATGGGGTGTATCTATTTCACAGAGCCCAAACCATTTGTTGCCTTTAGTTAGCAATTGCCTTTGACGCCCAAGTCCAGACCGGGTATCGCACCGTTCCTCAATGGGGTTGAGTCAAACACTCAACACAGAGTCGTTTAGTTGCCTGTTAAATTTTGTTTAGAATTTGCCGACCATGTACCCTTACAGATATCTGGCCGTTGTAATAATCTTGTGACTCTAATACTTGTCTACTGAACTGTTCCCGTGCTTCAACGTATGAACATTCACTTTTACTGTTACAGTAGTAAAGTATTTCTCTGGTAAAATTGTCGGTGCCTAGTTTTTGGATGTCTGCGGATAATTCTGAGCTTGACCCATAATACTCTTGCCAATCGCTATCGATTTTGCTGTGTATCTTTTTCCGCTTTTTGATGCCGTTTTTTTGTTTGACTGTTCGGTAAGTTGTTTTTGAGAACTTGGCTAGTTTTTTGCCTATGTATTTGCGTCCAGATAGATTATTTGTGATCAAGTAAACAAATCCCACACATGTTTCGGGCAATGTCTCCACTGGGGTGTTTTGATATAGCCATGTCATGTTGCTGTATTACTTGTGTCATATAGTTATGCCTTAAAGTCAAAGTTGATGTAAAAAGTTGCCTGTTCTATCACGGTATTTGCATTGACATTTACAGTATACTTGATAAAGTCACTGATGTCATGCAAAGCCTGCCCGTTACCAGTCCATGTGGGTCTACTACGGCTAAGTTCCGTATCTAGTCTATCTAATGTGAGTAAAGTTGTTCGAAATTTCACTTGATCTTGTTTAAATGCCTGAGTGCCTTGCCTGCTGGCGTGACTTAATGCTGCCTTGCTAATTCTATATGTTTCCCATCTGGGTTCAGGTGCCACTATGCTTTGCTCCCCCACAGATCCGATGTTAAAAATCCATCCAGATTTTCCGTCTGCTTGCCATGCATCGTATACTGCCATGTACACCTGGGTCTGTCCAAAATTTGCCCACGGCTCTTGTGGAGGCCCATCAAATGCATTGTTCACAAACACATCATACTCTAAACTCATTAGAGCAATGTTTTGATGATCTTTTGTAATATCAATTCCTGTAGCACGGCTCATGCTTGTTGCACCAAATTGTTCCACAAGATGCTGTCCTAATCCTCTATTACCGCCGGTTACTAACATTTTCATATTTTGGATCCTCCTTGATCCCATACTTTTGTAAATTTACTACCACAGGTCATTGCACATTCAAACAATCTATGTTCATTGTTCCAGCTCTCTACTAGATCCGACCACATGGGATTCTCAAACACACCCTCTAATGAGTTATTGTGTAGATTGAGATTATCTAAGCCATATCTTGACAAAAAGTCTGTGATCTGATTGCGTCCATTGTGTTGGCTTAATGGATTGGCACCAGGCAAACTGCCGTCTCTGAATCTAGCATCATACAGGTTGTGATTGAAAAAATTGCAAGGCAATACCACACCCTCAGCATTAATAGCTACTTTGCGTCCCATCATAGCATCACACCGTATTGGGGTGGTATCAAAATAATCCTTAACTGATGCATATTGTTTTTTTAAGTTGGGCAGAAACATCATGCTTGCATTGCGATATTCTGGATGGTCGGACGGTGCTAACACACGATCACTGTTTTTAATAGGCCATGTTTGCATCTCTTCCATCAAGGCATGATTGAGAAATCTACCAGTCTTACGTATCAGAATGTTGTGGAACTTCATGCTAGCTGCTAGTTCTTTAGCTTGCTCAACTTGATGTTGGTTATGTTGGAACACTATGTAGTTCCACTGCGCACGACCACCGGCATTGATGAATGCTTGTGCATTGGCTATGACTTGATTGTATTTTACATTTTTACGATATAGATGTAAGGTATCTTCAAGGCCGTCTATTCCAAAATCTATTTGTCCATATCCATTCATGATCCGGGCTATCTCTGTCCAATACTCTGGGTCATGCACACCCCCATTGGTATGCATATACAACCATAGTGAGGGATTCTTGCTGCGAAAATCTCGCAAGATGCCCAGAAAATCAGGATGCATGATAGGATCGCCATAACTGCCGCAGAAGAATATTTGTCGTAACCGTGTGCAAAGTTCTGTATCAAATGCACGATCAATTACCACACGATCAAGATGGGTCAATGGCATGTAAGGATTGATACCGTGACCAAGATCATTTCTCGGGCACTGTGGACAGGCCGCATTACAGTATGTGGTTATTTCAATTTGATACTCATCAATCACAGAAAAATCAAACAAGTTCAACCTCTCTTTGCCATTGATTGCTAAAATTGGATCCGCCATCTTTGGATCCGCAGGTATCCACACATACAATATTAGGTTGCAAACTAGTCCAAGAGTTTTGTATTTGAGTAAAATCTCTAACAAAATCTTGTTGTCTTGCACCAAGCCAGCAGCATGGACTTATATTTCCTTGTGCATCTATATAAGTGCTTTGCTCTTTAATAGCATGACAATCAATTGTGGTGGATACCATAGACGGAATACCCCATCCAATTGGTTGTTCTAATTTGTTTGTAAATCCACGTTTACTAACTTTAGCACGAAACCATTTAAATCCCATAGATTGAGCAAGTTGCTTACACTCATCAACTTGATGTTGATTATGCCGGTACACCAACATGTCCCAGTGTGCAGATCCTCCTGCTTGTATAAAAGACTGTGCGTTTTGCATTATTCGCAACCAGGTAACATTTTTTCTGTAAACATGGTTGGTGCCTTCAAGCCCATCTATGCTGAATACAACATAGTCTTGAGGTTGATGAAATATACGTCCTAATTCATTCCACCATAGAGCATTTTGCAATCCTCCATTGGTATTCATGCCTAGCACAATTTTTTTGTTGAGTTTTCTAAATTCACGATAGATGTTCAGTGTGTACTTGCCAGCAGCAGGATCTCCATAGTTGCCGCACATGAACATTTTGTCTAATTTGGCAATTTTATCAGCATCAAACGCTTGCATTAGTTTGTACATGTCAAGGTGGTGCTGACGATCTTTACGAAAATTTTTGTCAGTTTCTCTTGCACACAAAGGGCATGCTGCTTGGCATACATCTGTGGGCTCCAGGTGTAAGACTTTTATATCACGCAAGGTCAATGTCCGTGCTATAACTGGTAAATCCATTCTCTTTAACCACCCTAAGAATATTCTCTACCCTGCTGGTCAATTCATCTCTATGACTGACTAACCAGATTGATTTTTGTCGTTCTCGACTCATCTTTTTCAGCAATGCCAGTGCATTCTCTACACCTTGTGTGTCAAGTCCCGAATCAATCATCTCGTCAATAAATAAAATGTTGATAGGACGATATAAACTTTCCCACACATCTCTAAATGCCCAGCTCATGCTTAAGATAAGTCGATTACGCTCACCACGAGATAAGTTATCAAAATCCAATTCACGCCCCAACTCTTCAATACTAACAGTTAAATCGTTTTGAAACTTTACAGTATGTGGTAATCCAATGCGATCAAGATAGTATGTGAGTCTTGCATTGAGATAACTCAAGTTTTGGTCAATGATCTTCTTACGAACAAAACTGTCCTTGCTGGTCAATAACTTTAACAAGAATTCTTGATGTTCTTGTACCCTGGTAAATTCGTTTAGGGTATCGTAACTTACCACTTGCAATGCTTGGTGTTGCATGTCTGCAATTTGTTCAGCATACGGATCGGCATCGGATGATCTTGCTGCAAGGTCCTTGCGTAAGGTATTCACAGTATTTTTGTGATTCAATGCTTGTTCTAAGTTGTCATAAAAAACTGTAGGTGCCGTGCCTAACTCATCAAGTTTCAATAATCGATCTTGATGTTCCATGCGTTGTGTATCATTGGTCAACAATTGCAATGCCAATTCTTGCAGAGTTTTTTCACGCTGTGCTTTCACAGTATCTAGACTGTTGTCGTGTATCTCTGTACCACATGCAAAACATTTGTGACTGGCAATTTGATTCAGATCTTTCTTGGTCTGATCAAATTGTTTTTGTAATTTTACGTCGTCAGCATTGATTTGTTTGATCCACCGATTTGCATCGTCTGCTGTTTTCTTACGCACATGATATGCCTCAAGATTTCTGTGTGATTGGACTTCCGCCTCGATGTCAATGTGCTCAAGATCACCGATGCCTTGTGTTAATGCAGCCACATCTTCAGTTTGTTTACGTAGCCACAATGTGCGACGTTTTTCCAAACTTTGAATTTGCTCTTCAATTCGTTTGTTGGCTTCTTGAACTGCTCGGATTCGTAGTTCTTCTGACTGAATAGAATCTTTGGTGGCTTTGTTAAGCTCTTTGATACGATCGGCACGTTCACTCAACAGTGTGATACCCAACAGTTGTTCGATGATAGTGCGTTGTTCATTGGCCTTCAAACTCAAGAACGGCGGAGTATATGTGTTTAGTGCAACGATATGTTGAAACATGTCATGACTCATTCCCAACACACGTTCAATGGCATCTTGTGTTTCTCTTGAATCGCCTTGAGCATCGTCAGAACTTTTGTCTTCTTGATTTACGTAAAATTTTAAAATGTTGGGTTTACGTCCACGTTCAATTCGATAGTTCTGCCCGCTGACACTAAAGTCCAAACTCACAAGCATGTGTTTGGCATTGGTCTTGTTCACAAGATTATCTTTGCGGATGTTTGATAAGGCTTGACCATACAATGCATAGCTTAGTGCATTGATGATTGTGGTTTTGCCTGTACCATTGCGAGAGCCATCACCGCCCATGTCTAAGTTTTCACCTAGCACCAGTGTGAGATCACTACGATCAAAGTCAATGGCCTGCGTGGTATTACCCACACTCATAAAGTTTTTTACTGTAATATCACGTAGATGGATCATAGATTTTGATATATTTTCAACAGCAGTCGGTTGTCGTAAAACTCTGATTCGATATTGGTTATTTGATCTGTTACAATCTGATCCACTGATTCAAATTTGACTTCGCCGGGAGCCATATCAGTATCCACTGATGAATTTTTGTTGGGTATCAATGCCATCTCTCTCAAATTGTAATCTCGGATATATGTTTCTTTGATAAAGTTAGCTTCTTCGTATGAAATCTCAATGTCTAAGTTTACACGAACATGCATTTTAGGTGCAAGCAATGCGGCTGCATTGTCGATGATATTGGCCAGCCCTAGCACACGATATCGAGGTTGATCGGGCCAGGCATGATACACAGGATCCCGACCCCATTCTAAAATAGTAAGCCCACGGTCATCGTCGCCGGCATCAGCATAATTGTGCGGAAAACAATTGCCAATATAAGTGATGTTCTTTTTGGTTTGTCGTTTGTGAAAGTGACCTGTGAATACATGTTCAAAGTTGTTGAAGTCTTCTCGTCGTACTTCACCGTGATCGGGCATTTCAACCATGGCATTCATGAGATAGCCGGGCAATTCAAAATGCCCAAACATGTATTTGCCCTTCAGCTTGGGTATACGTTTATAGTCATCCCCTACAAGCCAAGGAGCAATCACAACATCACCGACGGTGACCCAATCATTACAGATTTCAACATTGGGTAAATGTTTAGCCCATTCAACACTTTGGATATCACGTTTGTCGCGATAATATAAATCGTGATTGCCTGGAATAAAATATACCTGGCTGAAATTGTTATTCATATGCTCCAGCGCCCGCAAGCTGTAGTTTAATGTTACAATGTTAAGACTGGCTCTATTGTTATGCCAATCGCCCAGGAACATACAGGTCTCACAACCTTGTTCTTTTGCTTTTGTAGTAGCCCACTTTACAAAGTTCAAGCAGTCTTCGTTGTGAGTGACACTATTGCTTTTTAAGCCAAAATGGATGTCTGTGAAGATAGCTGCTTTGCGGAATAGATTGGTCATAGGTACATGATACTATATTTTATAACAGAATGCAAGTTATTTGGTATTGTTTGTATAGCCCATGCCCTTGGCCAGTTCTGGATGTGTTATCAAAATACTTTGATTTCTACGATAATCCATCTGTTGCATTTTTTCTACCCATTCGGTTACATCGGCGGGGGCTTTGTTTATCAAACTCTGTGCAATATTTTTGAGATAACTGTTTGGATGATATTGGTACTGTTTAACCGCTAGGTCTCGGATTTGTGAGGTAACACGATCAAATTGTAAATATTCAGGATAATGTAACATATTAAATGTTAGATCTAAATTTTTAGAATCTGCCCAATTAACTAATTGATCAAGGTATAAGAGATTAAGATTGCTCACAGTAGTTAGAGTTGACACTTTAAAAATTGCCGGATCCAGGGACAAAAATTGATCAACATGATATTCAATATTGTTCCAGTCTCCGCCCCGTTCTAGTTCAAATTGCTTGCCAATATTGTCAATGCTTAAAGAAATAGCCACCTCTTTAAAATGATGCATCATTTCAATTAGATCGGCCGGAAACTTAGATACATTGGTATTAAAATGTAATCGTTGGGTGTTAGATGCGCCACTTTCGATGCTTTTTTGCAATAGGGTTCTAAACTGTTTTAGCAGAAGTGGTTCCCCACCATAGATATCAATATACTTTACTTCGCTACACAGATCAATAATGCCCGTGACTGCAGGAGAATCTTGCTCAAACCACCTGGATTGATCAATAGAGTAAACGATTTTTTCGCGTCGAGCCAAGTCAGTTTCATATTTTAATTCTTCGTCTACCCAGAGGCTGCTGGAATATGGTCCACAGATCCTACACTTGAAATTACACACGATACTAGGATGTAAACTAATGCTTTTGATCTGGGGCTGATCAATCCAATTGGTTAAAAATTCTTTTTTATGTAACTTGTTACGCCACTGTCGTAAACTACCCAGCCCTTGAAATTCATTTTTCCAACAAATATTGCATTCGCCGGGACGTTGGCCTGATAGTAACTGTTTTCTTAATTTTGTAGATTTTTCTGAATTGAATAGATTGTGCATGTCGGCAGAGCCGGCAGCAAATCCAATTTGATCTTGTATAAAACAACAGTGTTTGACACTGCTGTCGTTCATAAATTCCAAATTAAAAAATGGCATTGAACACATGGTATTGACATCAATTACCTGATTATCGTCCAATGGATGAGATTCGACCAAGATCTTAAAAAATTCTATATCGTATTGATTTTTAATTGATAGTGGCACAGGGCAACATACTAACACAAAACATCGACTGATGTCAAAAACATCAGCAGCATACTGTAGAAAAGTCAATGCTCGTGGCCCAACAGCATGGCCGGTATAAAATACTATACGTTCATCGGGGCTGAATTCAGGTTTGGCCAATTGATCAAACAACAGAAATGCCTCACTAGGGGATTCTGCAATTGTGGCTAAATCTATAAATTTGAGAACTTTAAATTTCTTAGAGAGGTGTGATTCTAATTCTCCTGGACTTATATTTTTCATATGTTGTCAAGACCAAAATGCATGTTAATGAAGATTGCTGCTTTTTTGAAACTACTCTTCAAACGAGCTCACAACCGGACCGGACATGGCTTCCATGCTGTGTTTGCCGGAATTTTGTCGAGTCCACGAAGGATTCAACCCGTTCATCTCCAGGATGTCATCGCGGATGTTCTGCATCTTTTTTTCAATATTCAGGATGCGAGTAAAACTATTAGTGATAGCGGCAGTATAATACGCAAAAGGGTTCTGCGATTTTGATTCGTCAAATTGCAGTCCAATTTGGCTGAGTTGCAACAATGCTTGTCCGCGCATTTCTTCATTGTAGGTGTATCCTCTCCAGTTAGATCTTGTGGCATAGCGTTCACAAAGTTTCATAAACATCCGAGCCAGCGTTCGAGTCATCTCGCCATGATCTTTTGAAAACTCTCCAGTTTCCAAATCACCACGCCAATGACTCTTGCCCACTAGATACGGCTCTTTGTTTTCATCCACACGATAGTGAAAGAATGGAGGAAAATTAACCCGCATGTGTGTGGGATCCAGCATGGGTTCGTCGATCAATCCTGCTAGCGGATCATCTTCCGCAGGCTCATCCAGTTCCAACAGCTCTTCTAGTTTGCGCTTTTTAGCTGCTGCCTTGGTGATCTTTTTTGGTGCCATGGGTATGTGTTCCCAGGTCATGATGCGAAAGACCACGTCTGTGTTGGGGATTTTTTTAGGATCAATGATCTCACCAGTTTCACGTTTGATGCGATCTGCTCGATTTCTACGTGCTTCAGCTGTGGATTTTTGATTGATTTTGCTTGTTGATGGGAGAATGATATCGTATTGATGATCCAGCACAGGATCTCTAAAAGCACAGTAATTTTTCTTACTAAGGTGGATTTCCTTGAGAATATCGCGATTATTTAAATAGTTAGTCTTTGGTGTTGCTCTTGTAATGATTGCCATCCGTGCGGATCCTTTAAAATATTATTTATTATAACATATTTTTCCAGTTTGTCAACGGTTATAAACTGTGCGGTTTATTTTTTGAGTAAATAAAGAATAGGGAATTATCATGGCATACAACAAAGATAACGCATCGATATTTAATCAACTGATACAACAAGGTCTGTCGGTAGAACAAGCTGCCCAACTGGCCGGTGTCAGCGACGCTGCATCTTCATATGGGTACGGAACAAATTCCAATGCAGGTGCAGTAATACCAGGTGCAGGCGGAATCATTGATATTGCTGGATTGACACAAGTTCTTTATACTCAACCGGGTGTTGCACTACCGGCACAACCGCCGCTTCAGACCACTATACCCACTGCAACAAGTTTATTTGGTAACGGGACCGGGGTCACTAATCCGGGCGCAGCAATTACCACAGCAACACCAATCATTGACCCACGTGTGACTGCCGGAACACCTCCTCCGCCTACCACAAATGCAGCAGCACAAGCAGTAGATGAGTTTACTGGAATAGATGCGCAAGTTGCTGCTACCACAGCAACACCAATTATTGACCCACGTGTGACTGCTGGTACTCCGCCACCTCCTATCACAAATGCAGCAGCACAAGCAGTAGATGAGTTTACTGGTGTAGACGCTCGGGTTGCTGAAAATGCCGCAGAACCAGTGATTGATCCACGTGTGAGTGCCGGAACACCTCCTCCACCTACCACAAATGCAGCAGCACAAGCAGTAGATGAATTTACTGGAATAGATCCGCAAGTTGCTGCCAATGCCGCAGAAAATCAACCATTTCCGTTTGTTGATGATGCCACAGGTGTGGATGCTAGAGTAGCTGCTAACGCAGCAGAAAATCAACCATTTCCGTTTGTTGATGACGCCACAGGTGTGGATGCTAGAGTAGCTGCTAACGCAGCAGAAAATCAACCATTTCCGTTTGTTGATGATGCCACAGGTGTGGATGCTAGAGTAGCTGCTAACGCAGCAGAGAACGTGGAACAAAGTGATGCCGAAACAGCACGTTTGGCTAGATTAGAGTTGGATGCCACTCCAAATGAATCCTCTGCTGAATTTAATAGACTTCAGGAAAAAAATGTACAAGCGGTGGTAGGAACTCAACTGGCACAACGTGGAGCCGTGCTGGATGCTCAACGCAAAATGGTCAACAACGGAGATTGGCGTGTACGACTAAGTCTTGCTCAAGGGGCTCAATATTTGTACAATGCTTCTAGTCCGGGTATACTAGCACCACTAGCCAAGACTGGCGGAGTGATATTTCCGTACATGCCCAAGATTGATATGGCATACAAAGCTAACTATACTTCGTACGATCTCACCCATTCTAACTATAAAGGATATTTTTATCAAAATAGCAGTGTGGATTCAGTAAACCTCACTGCCACATTTACTGCACAAGATACCACAGAGGCTGACTATCTATTGGCAGTGATACATTTCTTTCGATCAGTGACTAAAATGTTTTACGGACAAGATGCGCAGCGAGGTGCACCACCACCATTGGTATATCTCACCGGACTTGGCACATATCAGTTTTCAGCTCATCCTTGTGCAGTTCAAAGTTTTCAATATAACTTGCCCAACGATGTAGATTACATTCGCGCAGGTAGTACCAACATCAATGGTACCAACTTGTTGACTCGTAGAACAAGACAAGACTTGCCTACTAATCCTGTCACCGGCGCTGTTAAACGTTTAGAAAACTTGTTCTCTAGTCAAGGTATCAACAAAGGTGCTATATCAAGTCCATTTGCACCGCCTACACTGGGTAAAAATTCACCAACCTATGTACCTACCAAGATTGATTTATCTATGGTGCTAATACCCATGCAAACTCGCGCACAAGTCAGTCAAATATTCAGTCTCAAGAGCTTTGCCAATGGTGACTTGATCAAAGGAGGATTCTGGTAATGGCCACGTACGATTCAACCAGTGCTTACTATACCACAGGATATAGTCAATTTTTCTTGGATGTGATGACCAATCGTGCCATACCCAAAGAAAGTGATGATCGGCTGATGCAAATCAATCAAACTTATCAATATAGACCTGACCTGTTGGCCCTGGACTTGTATGATAATGCCAGCCTTTGGTGGGTGTTCTATCAACGAAACCCAAACACACTGGCAGCACCTCCATTGGATTTTAAAGCAGGGGTGCAAATTTATCTACCCAAAATAACCACACTGCGCGGCGTATTAGGATTTTAATCAATGTCATCATTTATTCAAAGCGAACTTTTACGGGTGAAATTGGATATTGAGTATACTCAAGACAGTGTACGTGCGTATGAAGAAAGATTACAAGATCCAAATATTACGCCATTGCAAAGAGCCTCGGCTCAGCGTAACCTAGCACAACAACAACAAAGACTTGTTACCTTGCAAGGGGAACAGGCCACTTTGCAAACACAAGCCAACGCTCCTCCAAGCAGTGCCGGTGATGTTGCAGCCGTGGCACAAGGAGCACGTGATGATAATGCCAATACCAGCAGCGGCGCAGCACAACAGTTGGTAGAAAAACCTGTTGGTCGGATAGAGCCAGCAGTTCCTAACATAGATACCAACGCCACGGTACCAATCACCAGCAACAGTGAGTTTGGGACTAATGCAGGCACAATATCATTGGCCAGTAGCCAAGCTATACCGTCACCGGTTCCGTCGGGTGCGTTGTCAGATCCTCCATTTTTAGATCCAGATCAAAGAGCACAACTACAAACATCAGGGACACCTGATCCAAACACATTCTTGGACCCGCGACAGCGAGCAGAATTTGATCAATTACAAACTCAAGGGGCATTACCCACCAATGCTCCAGTGAACAATGCCACACAAAGTGGCGTGGGTGCTCGTGATGAAGATGCTGCACAACCCGCAACCAATGCTGTGAGAAATAGACTGGATGAACTGTACGGCGGAGCAGCCAATGCTATTATCTCGCAAGGCAACATCTTGGATTTTTATGCCAGCTACACATACAGTCTCAGCTGGTACCTGGTAGATCCTGCCACATACAACAAATTGATCAAATCTCCAAAGAGAAATCTTGAAGGATATTATCTCCTGGTACAAAGTGGTGGAGCACCAATCAACAATCAAGTTCCTGCTGCCCCAAATCAAACAGTTGATCCACAACTCACTGCACAAACATCCAGAACAGCAGGATATGGGCGTAGTCCATTTTTTCCACTGGATTACTACATTGACAATCTTGAATTTAATTTATCCTATGGCGGATCAACAGCAGCTGGAGGAGCAGCCACATTCGGCGATCTTACCTTTACCATAACAGAACCCAATGGTATTACTTTGTTGGATAACTTGTACCGTGCAGTAGCTGACTTGTACAAAAAGAAAAATATTGTCAAACCTGGTGTTGATCCAGCTTACTCTGCTGCCGTGTATGTGATGGTGATAAGATTTTACGGGTACGACGTTGACGGAAATTTAGTACAGCCAATTGGCCGTAGAACTGGAGTAACTGACAGCCAAGCAGCAGTGGAAAAATTTATTGCTTTTAATATCAGTAACATTGAATTCAAAGTATCTAACAAGCTGGTTGAGTATAGAGTTTCGGGCGTGGTTCCATCAACCGCCACTGCGTTCAGTACCAACAGAGGAAGTATTCCTCAAAACTTTCAATTCCAGGGGACCACAGTCAAAGAAATTCTGGTCGGAACTGTGGTACAACAAACAGCCAGCCAAGCAGCTGGAGACCAAACTAGAAACAATGTGCCTATACAAACCTCGCCGCCGGGCAGTAATAACACACAAGATCCTACACAACGGGCACAAGCAGTGTTAGCAGCCGCCGGCAACAACGGGCAGGGAGAAGGATAATATGGCAACTAACTCAGCACCACGACTTGGTGGCAATCCTGGTGACGCCACAATAGCCGCAGCCGCTCTGGCACCACGACGCGGCGGCAATCCCGGCGATGCCGCAATAGCTGGCGCTGCTCTTGCACCAGCCAAAGCCAACGCTGCACCAAAACCTGGAGCCACTCAAGTAGGGACTGGGTTGATAGCAGCACTCAATGCTTTTTGGGGAGGCATTTCCAAATCTAAAGGATTTATTCCTGACATATACGAAATCAAATTTGCTGATCCGTTGTTGAGCAATGCCAGCGTGGTGCCACCGGGCCCATTGGATAAAAGTTTTGCCGGCGGGTCTCTACAGGCCACTGCTGCTGATAAACTGTTGGGTGAAAAACAAAACATGAGCCCAACGGTAAGACAGCGATCGGCCACTGCTGGCCAACAGATACTACAGTTTATTGACACAGTGTTACGTAATAGCAGTTACATCACAGATCAACAAAAAGTAATATGGAATTCAAAAACAAATGAATGGGATTACAACGGAAAACCTGCACAAAATTTTGCATGGTTTAATATATCTTGTCAAGCAGAGCAACTGGAGTATGACCCCAAGCAAAACGACTTTGCATATCGAATGACATACATCATAGCACCATATCAAGTTCCGGTACTGAGCGAATACTTTGATAATGGATCTTTTAGAGGTGTACATAAAGTTTATAACTATTGGTTCACAGGGCAAAATTCTCAAGTAACGCAGTTTGAACAAAATTATAACAATGCATGGACACAGGCATTGACCAATGACGTATCTATTAGACGTGGTAATGAATCCATTCAAAGTCAAGTCAACAGCAGAGAGCAATGGAAAAAAAGATACATGCCAGCTAGTAATCAAGCTACACAAGGTGGTGATGGCAAAACATTTGAACCTGGTGCAAATGCTGCTGATTACTTGTACACTACAGATACCTCAACAATTGCCTTGCATATATTAGGAGATCCGGCTTGGATTCCGCCACCTACTAATATACAACCGGGACAATTTAGTTCATCTCCATTTTTTGCCGATGGCAGCATCAATACCACTGCCAGCGCAGCATATTTTGAGTTTGCCTGGAACCAACCAACAGACTACAACCCCACAACTGGATTGATGGATCCTGGACAAAACAACTTTGGAGCCAACCGCACTGCTGGTGTGGCCGGTATTGCGCAGCAAGCAATATCGTATCAAGCCATAAGTGTTAAAAGCATATTCAGCAAAGGTAAATTTAGTCAACAGTTAAATGGTACATGGTTACAACAACCAGCCAAGAACACTGTGGCCAAAGCTGACACTGGCAGAAATACCGATCCACCGGTACGAACCACGGTCACTGGCAAGCCTGGCGAAACTGCAATGGCCACAGCCGCTGCCTCAGTTCCGACAACTCCACTGCTGGCTGGTGCCTCGGTGGCCAGTATCAATAATGTACAAGATCCAGCACAAGCAGCAGATGCAGCCCGTGTATCTTCATCAATTGCAGCCAATTCAATCACATCTGTCAACAATGCAGAATTACTGCCGGCAAAACCTCCTAGTATTGACGGTGCAGAGTCAAATACAGAATTTCAACCGCCACCTACTCTACGAGGAAATCCCACCGCTGGGTTTGATGGCCTAGATTTATCACCAACTGCTGCTCCAACCCCAACACAAGGTATTGTGAATGACGATCAAGGCGGACCCCGATAAAGGAACTATTTTATAATGGCAGACAATCTTAATCAAGCAGCAGGAAGAACAAAGAATTTCAAGTTTGATCGCGGCAGCACACCAGCGGAAATGGGTCCGTTCATTGGTCGTATTGTAAGTAACGTTGACAGCACCCGTACAGGTAGGGTCCAAGTGTTTATCGAACAATTTGCTACTGGGCAGCCCAGTACCAATCCTGAAACATGGAGGTGGGTAAGATACTTGCCACCATTTTATGGTGTGACAGAAAAAACCAGCACCAGTGCAGATGCAGGATCATATCCGGGCAATCAACAAAGCTATGGCATGTGGTTTACTCCCCCGGACATTGGAATATTGGTCATGTGTTTTTTTGTTGAAGGTGATCCTGACAAAGGATATTACATTGGCAGTGTGATTGATGACAGTTTAAATCATATGCTACCAGCTATTGGAGCGGCCACACAAAATCAATATGTCACCCAAAACGAAACTCAGACCGCATATTTTGTCAATGCACCACAATTGCCAGTTACTGAAATCAACAGCGCCAACAAACAGGTTGATCAGAACCCACGATTCTTTGAACAACCTAAACCTGTTCACAGTTATCAAGCTGCTATCTTTTTCCAACAAGGACTGGATAGAGATCCTGAACGTGGGCCTATCATATCCAACGCACAACGGGAAAGTCCAAGCACAGTATATGGAATATCTACGCCAGGACAACCGATCTATCAAGGTGGCTTAGATCCTGCTACCATACGCAAACAACTCAGTACAGGTGCAATTAACCCGCAAGATGTCACAGTGATTGGACGCAAAGGCGGGCATACTTTGGTAATGGACGATGGCGACTTAGAAAACAAAAATGCCTTGTTTAGATTGAGAACATCCAAAGGTCATCAGATCATGATGAATGATTCAGAAAACTTTTTTCAAATTATTCATGCTAATGGACAGACCTGGATAGAGTTTGGACAAGAAGGTACAGTTGATGTATTTTCAACCAATTCCGTAAATGTTCGTACACAGGGCACTATCAATTTGCATGCTGACAAAGATATCAACATGTATGCTGGTGGCAATATCAGCATGAAATCCAATGCTGCTACCAACATTGGATCAGTAGGCACCATGAACATAGCCAGTCAAGGCGAGATGGTTTTATATGGACAAGCAACTGTGGGTATCAAAGCCGACGGGGCACTGGCATTGCAAAGCAAACTGGTGGGATCATTTGCTGGTGCTTCGTTGAGATTCAAAGGATCAAGAATAGATCTCAATGGATCAGCACCAACTTCAGTCAAGACACCTAGATTGTATCCCAAAACCACATTGGATGACACTGTGTTTGATAATTCAACTGGGTGGAAAGTAAAACCCAACTCTTTAGAAAGTATTGTTACCCGTGCTCCTACCCACGAGCCATATCCATATCACAACAAGGGTGTGGCAGTGAATGTAAATCTTGGTGGCACTGGTTCTCCTTCCCCACCGCCAGCAGCAAAACCAGTTGCAACTAATTACAGCATAGTAAGAAAATCATGAGCAATTTTACATTTACTGGACCCAATGGAGAAGTTTATGAAATTCAAGGACCATCCACTGCTACGTTTGCACAAGCAAAAGCAGTATTTGATCAACAAATTTCCACAGGTGGGCTTACAGGATTACCAGTGGGCGGTCTTGTGAATGCAGTTACACAAGCTGCCGGTGGGCTAAGTTCTGCACTGGCACAGCTGGGTCCTCAAGCAATCAAGCTAACAAAACAAATAGGCAATTATATCAATTTGCCAAATTTGACTGGATTACCAGTGCCTAACGCTATCACTGTCAGCAACTTTGTTGATACCAAAACAACATCACAAGCCATTGGATCCATTGGCTCCGCACAGATACAAGGGCTAGTGGCCCAGACTGCTGCATCAGTGAATCAAGCCGCAGATGTAATTACCAATACCAAAGGGCTGGGGCAATTTGGATTAAATGCTGATCAACTGCAATCAGCAGGATTAATTAAACCAGGACTTGCTGAGCAGATCAACCTGGATCCATCTAAATTTACCAGCATACTATCCAGCCCTACCAGCTGGACTGGCAAATCGGGAGCCACAGATCTAGCTTCAGTGCTGAGTAGCAGCAGTTTGCAAACGTCAGTTCAGCAAGGATTAATGAACACAAACTTTGCTCAACTTAAACAACTAGGTACTATCACCGGATTAGAATCAGCAACACAACTAGGTCCGTTAGTGAATGTAGCTACCAAATTTGGTTCAGAAACTGCAACCAAATGGTTATCTAGTGCAACCGGAGCATCTGGTATCACCGGTGCATTAACCAGTGGATTGGGCAGTAACGTCAACAGCTTGTTATCCAGTAGTGGAGTAGGCAGCTTGTTGTCAGGTGGTGGCATTGGTGGGTTGGGAGCAGTACCGGATGTGTCATCAGTTATAGATGGATTTGCTCAATCTGCACAATTTGCCCAGGTATTTTCGCTTGATAGTTCTTTTTTAGCCGGCGGTGGTAACCCACTTGAAGCAGGCACTGTCACACCCACTGCTGTTATAAACACAGTGAATAGACAAACTGTAAATCAAGCAGTGTCGGCCATCATTGGCAATAGTAAAATACCTGTTCCTAATTTTGTACCTGCTGCGTAAATTTGCTCCGTAATCCTGTGGATAAATATAAACATGCCTACATTCATTGGATTCAACACACAAAATCAATACAAGAAGTTTACCTTGGTAGACCAAGAGTTAATCAAGCGCGATCTCCTAAATGCATTTAATATTTTGCAAGGCCAATTGCCCGGCCGCCCTGCCTATGGTACTATATTGTGGGATTTCTTGTTTGAAAATCAAGATCAAACCACTATGGCTGCTATCTTGCGAGAAGTGCAACGTGTGGCCGGCGGCGATCCTAGAATATACATTGCTGATATAAATTTATTTCCACGAGATAACGGTGTGTTGATTGAGATCGAAGTGCAGTTTGTTCCTAATACAGATTCTCAATTGCTGAGTGTGTTCTTTGATCAGCAACAACGTAGAGCTACTTTTGTATAAACATAGCCGTTTATATATTTAATAAATAACAAATAACAACGGACGATCATGGCAACCACTACTAGACAAACAGTTATATTCGGAGTAGAAGATTGGAAACGCATCTACCAAACCTACAGAGAAGCGGATTTCCAAAGTTACGACTTTGAAGCATTACGCAAAAGTTTTGTAGATTATCTACGCCAGTACTATCCAGAAACGTTCAATGATTACATTGAAAGTTCGGAATTTATTGCACTGTTAGATGTAATAGCATTCATGGGTCAGGCCATGAGTTTTCGTAATGATCTCAACACCAGAGAAAATTACATAGACACAGCTGAACGTAGAGATAGTGTTGTTCGTCTAGCCAACTTGGTAAGCTATACCCCTAAACGAAACACTGCTGCCAGTGGATATCTCAAAGTATTTTCTGTTCAGACCACTGAAAACGTTACAGATTTCAATGGTATAAATCTAGCCAATGTCACAATCAACTGGAATGATCCCACCAACTTCAATTGGCTAGAGCAATTCACTGCTATTGTGAATTCTGCCTTGGTAGATACACAAAGAGTAGGTCGCCCGGGCAATCGCGAAACCATTGTGGGCGTGGACACATCTGAATATTCAATCAACTTGGTACCTGGATTTTTGCCAGTGTTGCCCTACACAGCCACAGTGGACGGTGTGAATATGCCGTTTGAAGCAGTGAATGCCACATCAGCAGGTACACCAAAAACATCACCATTTATCTTTGAACCAGCACCACAGCCCAATGGCATTTTTAACATGTTGTTTCGCAATGACTCATTGGGATATGCAGCAGCCAACACAGGATACTTTTTTTATTTCAAACAAGGTGTGTTGCAGAATCAAGATTTTAACCTAGCTGAACGTATTCCTAACCGCACAGTGAATATCAATATCGAAGGCGTGAACAATGAAGATCGTTGGTTATTTCAGCTGGACAATACTGGCACAGTCACAAAACAATGGCAGTATGTACAATCAGTATATGCAGCAGCAGCAGAACAGTTGGCCCCTGATCAACGCAGTTTATTTTCAGTCACGTCCAGGGCCAATGACCAGATTACATTGACCTTTGGCGATGGTGTATTTTCAGCTATCCCCACAGGCCTATTCCGTGCGTATGTTCGTGCCTCAAACGGATTGCAGTACATTATCAATCCTGAAGAGATGCAAAGTGTTGTGTTACCTATCAGCTACATCAGCAGATCGGGGCAGTTAGAAACTATCACATTCACTTGTGGTATCACAACACCAGTGAGTAATGCTCAGGCTAGAGAAACCCTGGACGAAATCAAACAACGTGCTCCTGCCAGATACTACACACAGAATCGAATGGTCAATGGTGAAGATTACACCAACTTCCCGTTTACTGAATACAATTCAATTATCAAAAGCTATGCATTAAATCGTGCCAGTATTGGTACTAGTCGATATCTTGATCTGGTGGACAACACTGGCAAATACAGTTCAACAAATATTTTTGCATCCGACGGTGCCATATGGGAAGAAAATCTGCTGCCTACATTTTTATTCACTTGGCTCACAAACAACGACATAGCCAATGTGATTACCAATCAGATGCAGCCTTTGTTGTCAACCAATGCATTTGTGCAATTTTATTATGCTAATTTTCTCAGACCCAGTTTGGCTGTGTTGAATCTAACATGGCATCAAAGTACCACATTGGCCAATGAGACCACTGGATATTTTGAAAATCAGTTCGGACCAGCACCAGTGGGTCCTTTTACCAGTAACAATGCAAAATTTATCACAGTGGGTAGTTTGATCAAATTTGCAGCACCTGCGGGCTATTTCTTTGATTCAACCAATCGTCTTAAACTAGGCATACCCACCCTGGCCGACGAACGTTTATATTTCTGGGCCAGCCCGTTAAGCATTTATGCCGATGGCACCAATCAAGGACAAGGAAACTTTGCTGACGGAATTGGACCGGTGGCGCTGAATGTATTTGTGCCTACTGGTGCTATACCAGAAATTGTAATCCCCTTGTTGATTACAGTTTTCCCCACTAGCTTGGTCACTGCAATTACTCAACAGATCTTGTTGTATAGAAATTTTGGTCTAGGATATGACAACACTGGGTCAATTACTGGTACACCATACACATGGTATCTCATCACATCTAACAACTTGGCTGTTGATGCAACGTTTAGTTTGGAATATGCAGGCAACACATCGGGCACCAATCAAGATGCCTCATGGATGATACAAGCTGTAACAGATGGAGTAAACTACAACATAACCAGTCGTGCCTTGGTTTACAACTGGGGATCGGTACTACAAACTAGATTCTTCTTTGAAAACAATAACCGCATCTATGATCCAAGACTTGGAACAGTGATTAACGATTTCATTAATGTATTAAAAATCAACAGTTTACCTGATTCAAACAGTCCACAACCTGGCGACATCTATCTCAAGATAACTGGCCAGCCGGTGGAGTCTGACGGCCTGGTTGACGATTTTCAAGTGATTGTGAGCTATGAAGATCGCAACAATGATGGAGTAACTGATGATCCAGATTTCTTCAATGAGATCGTGGCACCAGATGTTAATTCAAATACAAAATATGTATTTTTCCAAAAGACTGTGGATTTTGATAATCTACAACGCTACTTGTTAATAGCACAAGGTGTGGTAAACAGTGACTATGCCATGATGGACGACATTGAGGCAGTCAAAGCTGAATATGTTACAGGACAGATGTTTTATGCATATTCACAAGTGATAACAGTGGGACCCTTGGCTGGACAAATTGGTGCATTTTATCAATTGGCATTGAGCACCAATGGGACAAAAAGTCTAGTTGATGTCACAGCAGAATGGTTGGCCAGAGTAGGACGTTCAGGCATGTATTTCCAATACAGGCATAATGCTCCACTGACTGATCGCATTGACCCAGGAACCACCAACATCATTGATTTGTATGTGGTCACACAGGCCTATTATACAGCATATCAAAACTGGATTAGAGATACTACAAATACTGTAATCAAACCTGATGTGCCCACAATCAACGAACTCAGTACGTCATATCAAGGACTTGGTGCCTACAAAATGATATCAGACAACATAGTAATAAATTCAGTCAGCTTTAAACCATTGTTTGGTCCCAAGGCTGCTGAAAATTTACGTGGCACTATCAAAGTAATACGTGCTGCCAATTCAACTGCCAGCGATAGTGAAATCAAAACACTAGTGGTGGCTAACCTAAATGAATATTTCAGCATTGACAAATGGAATTTTGGAGATACATTTTATTTCTCTGAACTAGCAGCTTATGTACACAGCAATATGGGTGGCATTGTTAGTTCCGTGGTGTTGGTACCATTGGATCCATTGAAATATTTTGGAGATTTATACGAAATAAATTCAGCACCCAACGAGATATTTGTTAATGGTGCCGGAGTAAGCTCGGTAGAAGTTATCACTTCATTGACTTCCACTAACTTGAGAACTGCACCAGGCAGTGGAGTAATTTAATGGCCACAACAAAGTCGGTAGATTTTCTACCACCAATATTCCAGACCAGCACTAACAAGCAGTTTTTATCAGCCACATTGGATCAACTGGTCCAGGAACCCCAGTTCAAAAAAACACAAGGATTTATTGGTCGGCATGTGGGCCCTGGAGTAAATCCCAACGATTACTATGTAATTGAACCCACTGCCACACGATCAAACTATCAACTAGAGCCAGGGGTGATCAGCCTGGTGCCTGATACCAATACCATTTCTGATGCCGTGACATATCCTGGTATCACTGATGCCATTGGTCGCCAGGGCGGTTTCACTAATAATTCTTCAAGATTGTATACCAGTGATTATTACACTTGGGATCCTTTTATTAACTTTGATAAGTTTACAAATTACAGTCAATATTATTGGTTGCCTGGTGGTCCTCAGGAGGTGGGAGTAAGTGCTACTGCTATTCCAACCACAGCCACATTTGATGTCACTAGAACAAATAGCAGTTATGAATTCTCTGGCATTGGCGGAGAGAATCCTGTACTCACACTGGTGCGTGGCGGCACCTATGAGTTTGCAGTCAATCAATCACCTAATGCTTTTTGGATACAGTCAGATCCTGGTGTGAATGGAAGATTGCCATATGCACCCAACATCAGTTCCAGAACTGTGCTGGGAGTAACCAACAACGGAACTGTATCGGGCACTGTTACTTTTAGTGTACCTTATAAAAATGCACAACAATTCTATTACAATCTCGCACTGGTTCCAACTACTCCCACCGCTGGCCAAGTTGATCTGATCACCAACATTGATTACAATCAAATTAACAATGTTCTAGTATCAACATTTTTTGCCAACTATCCAACTGGCATAGATGGTATAACTAATCTTCAGAATCGCACTGTTGTATTTGACAATACCACAGCTCCCACTGACATATATCAAATACAATATGTGACCACTGGGGCAGGGCAAACTATACAATTATTACCAGTATTATCAGTATCAAGTCTAAACAAGTTTACTATCATGTTTGGTACTGAATACAGCACAACACAATGGTATCTCAACGCATCAGGATATTTTGAACAAATACCATTGTTGACTGCAACTCAAGATCTGTTATGGTATCAAGATGGTACCAATCCAGATATTTTTGGGCAAATTAGATTGGTAGATCAGACTCTGTCTGAAACTATCAATGTGGATACTGAAATTCTTGGCAAGAAAACTTATACTTCTCCCAACGGAGTAGTGTTTACCAACAACTTACAGATCACATTTGAAGGTAATGTTGTTCCCACCAGCTATCAGGGCCAGACCTACTTTGTGGCCGGGGTAGGCACTGCAATACAACTTTTGTTAGTGAGTGATTATGTCACACCAGAAAGTGTACGTACTGCCAGCATACCTTGGGATTTTGTTCCTTGGGATTCCAGCAACTGGGACGGAACACTTAATCAACCACTGGATCCTGACTATATTACCATAGCACTGGATAGCCCTGATCTCAATGCCTGGACCAGATCAAATCGTTGGTTCCATATTGACGTGATAACAGCAGCCGCTACCTACAATAACACAACTGCGGTATTAAACAACAACTTCCGTGCAAAAAGACCCATCGTGGAGTTCCGTGGCGGAACACGTTTGTACAACATGGGTACCAAAGCCAAACAGCCAATAAACATAATTGATCTCTATCAAACTGACGCATTATCAGAGGTCAATGGACAAACCCAATACTATGTCTTCGAGCAGGGGGTTCCGGCGTACGAGCTACAACAAGGTGACAGAGTTATTTTTGCACGAGATACGGACCCACAAGTGCGTGATAAAATTTATGTGGTGAACTTTATCAGTCCTGCATCTGATGAATTGCATGACAGTACATTGCATTACCCACAACCGGTTATTGATCTTGTGCCTGCAGATGACGCACAGGCTCTGATAGATCAATGTGTGGTTTGTTTAAATGGTAACACACTTCAAGGTGCTAGTTTCTACTACGACGGTGTACAGTGGATTCAAGCGCAACGTAAAACAGCCGTTAATCAAAATCCCATGTTTGATGTATACAATCAAAAAGGCTACAGTCTAGGCGATCGTGCTGTATATCCAAGCTCAACTTTCTCAACTACCAAAAACAATCTTGGTACCATAGTGGGCGGTAGTCCATTGTTCAGCTATGCCGTTGGCCCAGGCACAGTAGCAGACACAGTGTTGGGATTCCCATTACGTTATCTCAGTTTGAACAACATAGGTGATATTGTATTTGATAATAATTTGTATGTGGATACATTTATCTATGTCAAAGATAATGTACAGCAAACTGAAAATATCAGCATAGGTCATGTTCGCCAATATGAAAATCGCACTGTGTATGTGAACGAACTTGGCTGGCAACCAGCAGTGACCAAGAGTCAAGTTTATCAACAATTTAGTTTTACATACACTACCACACCTATAACAGCTTCTATCTCGGGCACAACAATGACAGTGAGTCAAGGCCCAGCCAATGGATCACTGTTGATAGGGCAAAGCCTTGCTGGAAAAGGAGTGACACCAGGCACACAAATTACAGGATTACTTACTGGCACAGGCGGAGTGGGGACATATACTATCACCCCGGAACAAACTGTGCTGTCAGAAATTATCACAGCAACCACTCCATTGGTGTTGGATGTAGCAGCCTTACCAACAGGAGCAGTGCCCAGTGTCAAGGTGTACGCTACCAGTATCTCTCAAAATTACAGTATCTTATTCCTGGATCCAGGCAAGTACACAGTTACCACAACAGACAACACCACAATTATTAGATTTTATCCCACAACAGAAATATTGCTCGGTGATATAGTTGAAGTGTTGGTACTCAGTGATCAAGTAAGTGCTGTTGGGTTCTATCAAGTTCCAATCAACTTAGAAAACAATCCATTGAATGGCAATAACCCATACTTTACATTGGGTACTGTCCGAACACATTATGACACCATTGCACAAAATCTAGTGAATTTGACTGGAGCAGTGAATGGTGCCAACAACACCAGAGATCTTGGTAACATTGTACCGTACGGCCTGAGCATTTTACAACAAAGCTCTCCAATGACATTGGCTGGGTATTTCTTACGCAAACCTGATTATGATATTTTTGCTTCGTTGGAATACAACTCAAGAGAATACGAAAAATTCAAAGCACAGTTCTTGAACACAGCAGCCCAAGGTGACTACACTGATATGACTGTGCCGGCTATTCTTGATGCAGTATTTTCTGAAATCAACATAGGGCGTACAAGTTCAAATCCGTTCTACTGGTCTGACATGTTGCCTACTGGTACTGTATACACACAGTTACAGACCACGGTCACACCTATCACTGGACAGGTATTTGATCTTACACAAGTATACAATTACACTTCAGCAAATTATCAAGCATTGTTGGTATACCTCAATGATCGATTGCTGACAAAAAATATAGAATACGTTGTCAGTGCTGATGCACCTGTTATTACTATTCTAATACCAGTGGCAGTGGGTGATGTGGTAACCATTCAAGAATACGAAGCCACGTTTGGTAGTTATGTTCCCAACACTCCTACCAAAATGGGATTGTACCCAGCGTATGTACCTGAGATATTTTTAGATGAAACTTATGTAACACCCACCTTTGTGATACGTGGGCATGATGGATCTATTACCAGAGCATTCAGTGATTTCCGTGATGCATTGTTGTTGGAATTTGAAACAAGAATTTACAACAATCTGAAACTGGATGGCAATCCTGTTCCGCTGACTTCTGCTGAAGTTATCCCGGGTGAATTCCGCACCACAGATTACAGTCTAACAGAAATTCAAAATATCCTGAACCAGGACTTCTTGACCTGGGTGGGCTGGAACAAGCTAGATTACAAAACACAAGATTACATTGCAACCAACGAGTTCACATGGAATTACAGCACAGCATCAAACAAACTCACCAGAAATCCACTGTTTATCGGCGCCTGGCGCGGCATATACAATTACTTTTATGATACTATCTATCCAGCCACACGGCCTTGGGAATTGTTGGGATTCAGTGAGCGGCCAATTTGGTGGGAAACACAGTACGGTGCTGCTCCGTATACCAGTGGCAACTTGGTGCTGTGGGGAGATCTAGCAGCCGGCCTAGTGAGAGATCCAGTGGCACCATATGTGCGACCTGAGTATGTGCGTCCTGAACTATTACAAGTGATACCAGTAGATAGTGAAGGCACATTGTTAAGTCCACAACAAGTTGTGGTAGGTAATTTTAACCGCAATGATTTCCGTAAGAGTTGGGTAGCAGGAGATGATGGCCCAGTTGAAAATGCCTGGCGTACCTCAAGCGCATATCCGTTTGCTATAATGAGATTATTGTCGTTGACTCGACCAGCCGAGTTCTTCTCATTGTTTGCTGACAGAGATCTTTATAGATTCAATACAGACTACGATCAATATCTATACAACAATCGTTACCGACTGGATGCCAATGGGGTTGAAGTATACGGCAATGGTGTCAGCAAGGCCAGTTATATCAATTGGATTGTGGATTTTAATCGTGTAAGCGGAATCAACTCAACTACTGCACTCACTGCTGATCTTAAAAATCTTGATGTGAGATTGTGCTATAGAATGGCATCGTTCACAGGTAAAAATTTACTTGAGATCTACACAGAAAAATCTAGTCCCAACAGCTCGAACTCCAGCTTGTTACTACCAGATGCTAGTTATAATTTGCTATTCTATAAAAATGTACCTTTTGCACAACTCACCTATTCCAGTGTGATTGTACAAAGCACTACTAATGGATGGGCAGTGTATGGGTACAATATGTCGCACCCGTATTTTAATATTTTACAAAGCAAGATCAATGGTAATCTAGCTACCATATCAGCAGGCAGCAGCACAGTTCGGGTGCCAGTGACTTATACCAACAATGTAATACAGATACCTTATGGCTATGTGTTTACTAATCAAACATTATTGGCCGACTTTTTGTTGAGTTATGGTGCATTGCTACAAAGCCAAGGCCTGGTATTTAACACATTGGAGAATGGTTATGTGTTGGACTGGAATCAAATGGTCAGCGAGTTCTTGTACTGGAGTAATCAAGGATGGGACACTGGCAGTATTATTAATTTGAACCCCGGTGCTACCAAGTTAATTGTTGAACGTGCAGGTGCTATTGTGGACAGCATTGCAGTACAGACTGCAGAAAACATGGTATTGAATGCTGACCGTACTCCATTCAATGCCAGAGATTTAGTAATTGACCGGCTGGATAATACTTTCACTATTTCTAGTTTGACTACAGAAACTATAAACTTCCTCAACATCAAGTTTACCAGTTATGAGAATATGATTGTGTTGGATAATGTCAGTATCTTTGCTGATTTGATCTACGATCCTATTACCAGTGCAAGACAAAGTCGTGTGAGATTGGTAGGATGGACCACCACTGAATGGAACGGGCAACTGAATGCTCAAGGTTTTATATTAAATCAAGACAACGTGGAAGAGTGGAACCCATTGAAGAAATATGCTCGCGGCGAGATTGTAAAATGGAAAAATACTTATTACAGTGCAATTGACATAGTACAACCAACAGCAGCATTTGATATCAATCGCTGGAGAGTTTCTAACTATACTCTGATACAACAAGGATTATTGCCTAACTTGCCCAACAAGAGCAATCAGTTGGCCAACAGCTATAATATCTATACTGCCAATCTTGAACTCAGTCAGGACCTGTTCTCTTATGCATTGATTGGGTGGAAGCCGCGACAATACATGGTAAATTTGGAATTGGATAGCACCAGTCAAGTCAGCTTGTATCAACAATTCTTAGGTACCAAAGGTACATTACGTGCCACTGACATATTTTCTTTTGCTGATATAGGGCATGGCCCAACACAATATCAGATTTATGAAAACTGGGCAATATTGCGTGGAGTATATGGTGCCAATGCCAATCGAAGTTTTTACGAACTGCAACTCAATGAGGCATTGCTTACTGCTAACCCTAGCACTATTCAAGTTATCCTGCCTAACGAATCCAGTTTGGCTGAACAAACAGTGTTGTTGAACAACATATGGAAATCCAGTTACAAAATAACTAGTCCTAATATATTAACCACCAGCATCCAACCGATAGAAAATTCAGCATTACCCAGTGCAGGTTATGTAAACTTTGATGATGTTGATATCACAGTGTTTGATATATCAAATACCTCTGAACTAAGCGCCAACATTGATTCTATAAATTTAGGTACCACAATCTGGGCGGCCAAGATCAACAACTACAACTGGGGAATTTTTAGAACCAGTCAACTGCCAGGATACTTAGATTCAGTTACTACAAATCTTGATGGCACCAGTGTGTTTACATTCACTCAGTCACACAGTATTACCACCGAAGGCCGACTGTTTATAATCCGATTCTTCTCAGACGAAGTTGACGGAGTATACACAGTATTGCGCATACCAAGTATCAATCAACTGGTTGCTGTGTTTAGCTTTGTTAATGCCAGTCAGATCACAGCCACAGGCGACGGTATTGGATTTGTGCTGCAAACACAACGGGTTAGTCAAGCCAGCGATGTGATTACTTTACCATATGCCAACAGTTTGATTCCGGGCAACAAAGTATGGGTTGATTCTAATGGATTGGGACTCTGGCAAGTATTGGAAAAACAATTAGTTTTCACATCCGGCGCTGAAATAACAGCCACTGTTTCTGAAACTAATAGTCAATTTGGGTACAGTATAGCACAAAACAAAAATAATCTATATGCATTGGTTGGCAATCCGGCATACAATGTAGGTCAGGGTGCAGTATACACTTATGTACGAACAGTATTCAACCCGTTTGGAGAAAATTCCAGTCTTGGAATCAATGCTGTGGATACAGTAGGGTACGGTCATGCTGTAAGCATTGGTAATCAAACTTGGCAAGCAGTGGGTGCACCGGCCAGTAACAATAATCGCGGATATGTATCCACAGTTTATCTAGTACCCGAAACAGATACCTTTTCAAACTCAGTTGTGCTCACAGTTCCTGATCCAATGGATCTAGCATATCCAGCTGAGTTTGGATACAGTGTAGTAATAAGTCAAGACGAACATTGGATGTATGTTGGGGCGCCGGGGATCAACAAAGTTTTTGCTTATGGATTAGTAGAAGTTCAACTGCAAACAGCGACCTATGTAACTGACGGCAGTTCTGTTAATTACAACTATAGCAATTTTGTTGTGATTGATTCACAATACCCCAATCAGCTCACAGTTGTACTGAACAATCAGCTGTTGACTGAAGGGATAGATTATTCATTAACATCAACCAATGTGGTGTTTAATTCCGCACCGCCGGACAATTTGATATTAAAAATCAATCGTAGAACATCAGTAAATTACACAGGTGACGGAACAACTCAATTGTTCTCATTGAATGACTATCTATATACTGCGGTCAACATTTATAGTTTTGGTGTTTTGGTAAATGGCGTATGGCAAAGACCAAATATTGATTTTGAGTTCAATTCAGACAACAGTACCACCGGAAGAGATTTAATATTTTTCACTGCACCTGCTGATGCATCAACCATAACAGTGACAGCAATCAGTTATTACACGTTTGTTGATACACTAGAATTTACCATACAGTTCACAGCTGATATATCTAACAGCACCATGACAGTGACCAGCGTGCCAATTGGATCACCGGCATTGACAGTTGGTATGATACTGAGTGGCACTGATGTTGCACAAGGAACACGCATCACTGCCATGGTCAGCGGTGTTGGTGGAGTGGGTACTTATTTGGTCACTCCTGGCCAAACCACTGCATCAACCAGCATCACTGCTAGATTGCCCGATGACAGTAGATTTGGTCAAAGTGTAAGTTGCACAATTGATGGTCGTCAAATTCTGATTGGCACACCAAACGCACAGACCAATGATCTATTGAATGCTGGTGCAGTTTATGTATATGATCGTTCTGCACAAAACTTTGTGATCACCAACTCAGCACAGACATCTTACACAGTGGATGGTGGTGTATTAGTTAGTCCTACGTTTGTGGCATTGAACAACACATTCTTGCTCAACACTGAAGACAACATAGGTGGCACGTTCTCTGTAAGTGGAGCAACAGTCACCGTGACGGCACCGTTGGCAGTGGGAGATGTATTGCAGATACAACCAAACACATTTAATCTATTACAGATCATCCCAGCCAATACACCAAGTTTGAGCGCAAACTTTGGTGCTGCTGTGGATATATGCCGATACAGTTGCAGCTTGTACACCGGTGCTCCTCAAGATAGTTCTATATTAGCACAGGCAGGATCCGTACAACGCAATGTAAATCAAAGTCGTTTATACGGTACCACTACCAGTCGAAATCCAAATCCAAGACTGCAACCAGGACAAAGTATCAGAATCAATGATCAAGAAGTGATCATGAGCGAACCAACTGAATGGGTAAACACAGTGTCTTGGCCCATTGATAGTATAGTTCAAAACAGTTTGGGCATATATCGATCTACTCGTCTTGTACCTGTGGGAGTAGCAATTACTGATACCAGTTATTGGCAACAAAGTAGTTGGGTAGCCAGCTTGGTCAACAACATTAACTCTTCTGGCATTGCCAATGTAATTGCCAGAACTGGTTTACTTGGAACAGCAACATTTGGATTACTCACGCTGAGTGTGAAGAATGTGTTGGCTGCAGAAACAGCCAATAGACTTACTGTGTTGCCGGGATTGATTGGAAATATGTTCCAACGCTTGGGATTCAATACCTATGCTTACACTCAAACTATTACCAGTCCGGCACCTTCAATAGGTGCGGCATTTGGTGCTTCGTTGAATGTTGATACGTCAGCATTGACACTGACAGTTGGCGCACCAAACGGAAACTTATATCGTCCTAACACATTTGATCAGGGTACCACATACTTTGACGGCCGCACTACCACGTTTAATGGTCCTTTATACCAAAGCGGGGTAGTATACACATATGATTATTTGCGTAGTTCAGCAGACTCAGTGACTGATCCAGGCAAGTTTGTATTTGGACAACAAATCTATGATCAACGAGTAAGAGAACTAGATCAGTTTGGCACAGCAGTTAATTACACCAATGGCAAATTGTTAGTGGGTAGTCCTGGCAGTGACATTGATGATAGCACATTAAGCGATCTAAATTATGGCCGTGTGGCAGTGTTCAACAACGACACTCTTACTCCTGCCTGGGTAGTAATACATGAACAACTGCCAGTGGTTGACATTGCATTGGTCAATTCTGTGTATAGTTACAGTGCAAAAACTGGTGCAAAAACTACATTCTTTGATTTTATTGATCCACTGCAAGGCAAGATACTAGGTGCCGCTGCGGAAAACATAAACTATACTGGTGCTGTGGATCCTGCTGCGTATAATGTAGGACCTGTTAACAATTTTGGAAGAATCTGGGCTGAACCACACGTGGGTGAGATTTGGTGGAACACTGACAGTGTACGATTCATTGATCCTAATCAAAACAACATTACCTATGCAGCTCGTCGTTGGGCACAAATATTCCCAGGATCAACAGTTGAGATATACCAGTGGATCAACAGTGATGTACCCCCGGCCAATTATACCGGCCCTGGTACTCCAAAAGATGTGTTCAGTTACAATGTAACAAATGGAATAAATTCCATTGGAGTTTTTGCCACAACCTATTATTTCTGGGTGAAAGGTATCACTACCATCAACACCGCAGTTGGAAAAACTCTTAGCACCACAGGGATTGCCACTTACATTGCAGATCCACGCAGTTCGGGTATTCCGTATGTGGCGTTCCTTAATGCCAGCGCAACCGGCATTTATAACGCAACAAATGACATCTCGGCCCAAGATACCATACTCAGCATTGAGTTTGATCAAGAATTAACCAGTGACAATGTTCACACACAATACAGTTTGATTCCTCAAGATCGTGCTGATGGATTTTTACCTGACAACCTATATCTAAAATTCATAGATAGTCTTTCTGGAATTAACTCCAATGGTGCAGTAGTACCTGATACCAATCTCAGCATTGCCAATCGTTATGGGGTGCAGTTCCGCCCACGACAAAGCATGTTTGAGGATAGGTTTTTGGCATTGAAGAATTATTTTGGTAGAGTTAATTCAGTGCTAGCACAGTATCCTATCACAGAGATTCGAAGTTTTGTGTTGTTAAACAGCAGAGAACCTGAGCCACCAGCAAACACTGGTGCTTGGAATAAACGAGTAGCCGACATTGAAGAACTCAGCTATCAAAATCTTGCCATAGTACCAGTGGGATATCTATATTTGGTAGCAAGTGATTCTAGGCAAAATGGCTTATGGACAATCTATCAAGTCACAGCATCAAAAACGTTTGCTACATTGGCTCTGATCAGAGTTCAAAATTACGACACTCGCAGATATTGGAACTATATCAATTGGTATCTACCTGGATATAATCCCAGCAAACTGGTTATTGCCACGGTGGCATTGTACAGTGATCTCAGTAAGTTGAGTGTGTATCAAGCGCCGGTGGGATCTAGTGTGCGGGTCACTGCCAATTCACAAAACAAGTGGGAAATATATCTACGTGTGGCCACAAACACTTGGCAACGTGTGGGATTACAAGATGGTACTATAAAAATCTCTGCAGAATTATGGGATTATCAACTGGGACGTTTTGGATTTGATGTAGAAGTGTTCGATGCACAATACTTTGATCAAGAGCCTGTGATCGAAACTCGAAGAATCATTCAAGCAATCAATCAAGAACTTTTAGTTGATGAGCTGTTGATTGAACGCAATCGTGCATTGATCTTGATGTTTAATTTTGCACTCAGTGAGTTCGAAGCACCCAACTGGTTATCAAAGACCTCGTTGATTGATGTGGATCACACAATTCGCGAACTAGTAGCTTTCCAAACGTATCGTCGAGACAATCAAGACTTTGTGTTAGATTACATCAACGAAGTCAAACCATATCATGTGCAGATACGTGAATTCAATCTAATCTATAATGGAATAGATGACTATCAAGGTACACTAACTGACTTTGATGTTCCGGCATTTTACGATACTGATGTAATTCCCAATCAATTTGTGAGTCCAATACTGACTCCTTACACTGTGAGCACAGCAGTAGGCACCGGCACACCGAGCGATGACAGTGATGTTGCATCTGACAATTTATTATGGCAGTCGCAGCCTTGGAGTTTCTGGTATCAAAATTATACCTTGTCTGTAGTAGGGGTAGCAATTGCCGATGCAGGAACAGGATATACTGTTCCTCCTATTGCAACCATCACTGGTGATTGTGTCACACCAGCAGCCCTTACTGTGATTGTAAACAGTGCTGGAAATATAAGTGGAGTAACAATAGATAATCCCGGAGTGGGATATACCACAACCGCACTGATAACCTTGAGTGGTGGCAACGGCACTGGCGGGCAGTTGGTGGCCACAATGGCCGGCCCGGGAGTTGGAAAAAATCAAAACCCAACCGCAGCCAATTACGGTGTTACACAATACTACAACTTGGTCCGCAGTTTCAACATCACAATGAAATATGATAGATACCAATATGTATCAACCATTCTAGATTGGCAACCAAATGTAGCATACATCAATGGCACACAAGTTCGTTACGATAACAGAGTATGGACTGCCGATAGCCCACCGATTGTGATTACAGCATCTATATCAAGTTCAGTAATGTCAGTGACCAGTATACCAAATGGTAGTCCGGCACTGGTAACAGGTATGATACTTACCGGAACTGGAGTAATCACTGACACCAAAATCACTGGCCTCTTGTCAGGAACCGGCGGCATTGGAACATACACAGTATCACCTGCTCAGTCTTTGTCATCCACTAGTATCACAGCAAGATCTCCAGCAGTAGAATCTGCTACATTTGATCCTACATACTGGTTACTGGTGAATGCCGCAACCTTGAGCGGTATAAATCGTACCATGGGATTGTATGTTCCCACAGTGAATGAGCCAGGGTTAGATCTAGGGTTATTGATCGATGGCATAACTTACCCAGGTGTGCAAGTCAGTGCTCCTACTTTTTCACAGAATACTGGATTTGATGTAGGGAATTTTGACATAAATCCATTTGATAACATTGCCTTTGGTCCAGAAGGTCGTCCCACTTACGATCCAGGAATCCTGGATACCATTTACGAAAGCAGATTCCTGGATCCTTACTTGGGTATTCGCCCCACAGATATCAATGTGGTAGGTGGTGAGTTTGTTGGACCATACGAAAGCCATGCTCCACAAGAACTAGTGCCTGGATCAGAATTTGATACCATGGACTTCCGAGTTTACACACGACAGACCACTGTGTACACAGGTGATGGTAGTACCACTGGACCATACGCGGCTCCAACCTATTCTGAAGAAGTTGAAGTTACTATCAACAATGTTGTAATCTCCCCTGATCAGTATACTGTTGATTATGGAGACAGTGCGAATGCAGGGGTCACTTTTGACACTGCGCCCGATGTGAATGATATTATTGTTATTCTTGAAACTAATCCAGTAACTGGACTTGAGCTACGTATTTTCCAAGACATGCGCGATGTGCAAGCTACCTATAGAATAACTCCCAACACCACTACCACATTGGTTCAACCATTGTTTATTGATCAGGATATAATTTATGTGGCTGATGCAGGTGCATTGCCTCAACCTAATCTAGCAAACAACATCTGGGGTGCAATAACCATCAATGGTGAACGGATCATGTATCGTGTGCGTGATTTGAATACCAATACTGTGAGTAGTTTACTGCGTGGCACAGCAGGTACAGCCGCAACCAATCATGCAGTAGATTCTATTGTGTATAACATAGGTAGAGATAACCTTGCTCCTGTTGAATATCAAGACCGTGTGGTGTACACCAATACGTTAGCTGATGGCAGCACAGAAACATTCACAGCACCAAACATTGACCTCAGTGCATTCACAGTAGATTCTACCTTGAATTTTGCTGAACAAGCTATTTTGGTATATGTGGCTGGGATCCGTGTTTATACTGGATACACTGTGGATTCTGTAGCACCTGCCACAATAACATTTGACACAGCACCCACAGACGGATATGAAGTTTCTATCCAGGTACGACAAGGATTTGGATGGTATCAACCAGCCGACGGTGAACCTTCCAATGGTGAAGCCTTGCAGGTAACCCAAACCTTGGCCGCAAGATTCTTCAGAGATGAATATTAAGGTAAATAAATTATGCAGCAAAATCAGCAGATTCGTCCACAAACACCCGCCCCAAAACCCGTTGCTCGTCCAGATGAGCGCGGCGCCATTGCAATTTTGGGATTTTTAAAAATCTCAGACCCTCAAACCAAACAAGTATTTGTGGAGACACGAGCATGATGATACCTGTACAGATACAAGGCTTTGTAAAGATTTTTGATCCAAAATCTGGTGAAGTTTTTGTAGACAAAAAAAACGCAATACACTATGAAAACATGAGTATTGCACTGGCACAAACACTCAGCTATAGAACTCTTGCCCAGGGCGGCGGGTGGATTTATGCCATGGCATTTGGCAATGGTGGTAGTTCGGTTGATCCCACTGGAGTGATCACTTACTTGCCACCAAATACCACTGGCACCAATGCAGATCTGTACAATGAGACCTTTGTCAAAGTAGTAAATGACAATTCAGCAGCCGACACTGATATAATTAACAATAACTTGACAGTATTGCATACGTCAGGGCAAGTGTATACAGATATTCTTGTGAGTTGCTTGTTAGACTACGGCGAACCGCCGGGACAACAAGCATTTGATAATAGTACCAATTTCAATGGTGAATATGTGTTTGATGAGCTGGGACTCAAAGCTGTCAACGGAGATACAACAAATCTACGATTATTAACACATGTAATTTTTCATCCAGTACAAAAGAGTTTGAACCGCCAGATACAGATTGATTATACTGTGCGAATTCAGACTTTGACTAACCTAAGCACAGCATAAATATGTGTAGATTAATAGGTAATAAATACCTATAAGATTCGGAGCAAGCAATATGTCATATACAATCACTCTTACCAATGGTTCTGTGTTCGCAACCATACCCGACGGTACCATTAATACTGATTCCAGTATGGTGCTGGTGGGTAAAAATTATGCCGGTTACGGACAGTTCATCAACGATGATATTATCCGTTTACTACAAAACGGAGCAAACACCACAGCACCCACAGCACCATTGGAAGGTCAACTATGGTATGATCAAACCACAGATACCATGAAGGTATACACTGGTGCTACTTTTAAAGTTATCTCAGGGGCCACTTCTAGCTCAACTGCTCCATCTACTTCAAATGTAGCTGGGGATTTGTGGTATGACAGTGTGAATTCTCAACTTAATGTTTATACTGGTACTGCTTGGATATTGGTAGGTCCAGCTTATACTGGAAATACTGGGGTAAGTGGAGCAATTGTCACAACCATTACAGATACCAATGCAGTAAGTCATGTGGCTGTGGAAATGTATGTTGCCAATGCAGTGGTGGGTATTTTTAGTAAAGATGCTGCATACACTCCTGCTGTGGCACCAGCAGGCGGCGGCTGGACCGGTAGCAAACTAGTACAGCCTGGACTTACAATGGCCGGCACCATTTCTGGCGTGGCACAGTTGTTCCAAGGCACAGCCAACAATTCCACTTACCTTAACGGTATAGCATCGTCAGGGTTTGTGGCCACAACTAGCAACCAAACCATGACAGGCACCCTAGGCATCCTGAACGACACTGGGTTGTCAGTTGGTGAAAATTCTGATTTCCGCGTCACAGTCAGTGGTTCGGACGTGACCCTTCGTAATCAAACTTCTAATGGCAACTTGGTAATAGGTGCAAACGTTGGTGGTACACCTAACAGTGCTATTTCGATCAACGGCAGCACTGGAGTAGTTAGTATTCCTAGTCTGTCAACCACAGTGTCCAACCTCAGCAATGGCACATCAAATGTCACAATAGTAAGTTCAGGTGGAAATGTTTCTATTGGTGTGGGCGGAAGCAGTAATGTGGCTGTGTTTGCAACCACAGGCGAATATATCACTGGACTATTATCTATAACTGGAAATGTAATTGGTGGTAATTTAAATACTGCTGGACTATTATCTGCCGGTGGAAATGTAATTGGTGGTAATTTAAATACTG
>Ga0114973_10000074_pt1 | contig 60777 bp, 62 predicted proteins | sample M_140807_MF_Meta_FD_87025 | JGI IMG/M metagenome (GOLD analysis project Ga0114973, IMG submission 87025) | Freshwater microbial communities from Lake Montjoie, Canada to study carbon cycling - M_140807_MF_MetaG | ecosystem: Environmental > Aquatic > Freshwater > Lake | place: Lake Montjoie... | reverse complement strand
TGTACCAGTTTGTATTGCTAATTTAATATTTGGACCATAGATTACAGCAACTGCAGAAGATCTTTGTGCTGTACCACCTACACCTGATTCTGCTGATCCACCCAGATCAAGACGATTATTATCATGTCCAGATATATATGACATTTGCCATTCAGGACCAATTGCATTGTCAAAGTAAGCTCTTATACCGTCAAATCCAGAACCAGTATGTAAATAACTGACATGTGCTTCTACTAGATAAGTAATACCTTCTTTTAATGGAGCACCATCATATATATATTTATTTGTGCCTTTTGGACCAGAATTCACAGTAAAACATTTTACATATGTATGACCAGATATTATAACACCAGCAACATTTAAATTACCACTTGGATCTAATGTCATTGCATCTACATCTGAACTATTTCTAAAATTATGCCAACCATTTGCACTTTCATAGAATGAATTTGAATTTAGACCAAAATGTAATCTTTTATTACCTTCTGAATCAGTATGCCAGACACCTGATTTTAAACGAGTAGAACCATTTAATGTAGTAGTACCAGAAACAGTAAACGCTTTATCCGCTTGAAAATCACCATTATATGCATGAATTGTAGAACCATCACTATATAATTGAGGAGCATTGGCGGGTGCAGTACCTGATTTTAAAAATGTTATATATGGATTAGAATTACTTATTATCATATTACCGTTAGCATTTAATACATCACTTACAGTAGATTTACCATTAATAGTTTGATTACCATTAATAGTTTGATCACCAGTAAAAGTAGTTTTACCATTTATAGTAACAGGGTTATTAAATGTAGATACACCATCTACTTTATTAGTACCAGTAACATATAAATTACCAACTGCTCCTGCGGAAGGTAAACCAATTTGTAAATTACCAGGATTAGTTAATGTTCCACCACCATCAACTAATTTTTGCGCAACTTTTGCCAGGGTTACAATTGAAGAAACCGGGACGAGGGATGGATCAAAATTTTCTTGATTCGAGTATTTATTATATATATTTTTAAATAAATAATACAATACTAATATTAATAATAAAAGGTAAATATACTTCATATTATTATTTTAGAAAAAATTGATAATATTATATTAAATAATGTACAATATAATACTATCTTAAAAATGAAGGTATTTGTGTTTTTTACAATTATTTATATAGTAAATAGTATTCGAATAACATCAATTCCAATGAATAAAGTATATCCTGATCCATCTTCTAATATTTATTCTAAACCATCACCATCACCATCTCCAAAACCATCCGCATCCATGCAATTTAGATTTAGATCTGTATACGCATCTGTATCTGCACGTGCATCAGTAACTCCATCGATTACTCCATCGGTTATCGCATCAGTTATCGCATCCGTATCACGCAATGCAACATTATATAAAATAAAACTTACAGATAATCAAAAAATAGAAGATACAAAAATTAATGTTAATACAGAAATAAAAAAATCAAAAATAAATCATAAATTTATAACAATATTTATTGTATTTATTATTATGATATTTGGATATAGTAGTTATAAATATATTTATGTTATTAAAAAAGCAAAAACAAAAAAAGTAGAAAATCAATTACCATTTTATAATGATAATTTTGATAATAATAATAATAATATATATCTTCTACAACCACACTCTCCAAAAAATCAAGAACAGTGTTATAGAAGAATATCAAGTAATTCAAGTATGTCAAATATGTCAAACATGGAAAGTTTTTAATTTATATATAATATTTTGTAAAAATAAAAAATATTATATTAATATATGGATATACGTTATATATTAATATTATGTGTTATATTTATTATAATATATATAAATAAAATAAATAATTATTCTTTATTTTCAGAAAAATTAGATAAAAATGCCATATGTTTTATTATTAGAAAATATGATGAATTATTATTTGAATTTGCAGAAACCTGTACAAATGATTATGATGTATATATTGTAGTTGATGATAATTCTACTATTATACCATCTAAAAATAATGTAAATATCATTCAAATAAATAACCAAGAATGTCTTGATAATTATTTTATCAGATCTACATATAGATTTAATCAAGATGTAACTGGTTGGGATAAAGCATTCTACTATTTTTCAAATAATATAAATTATGATCATGTTTGGTTTATAGAAGATGATGTATTTTTTCTAAATTCAAATGTATTAAAAAATATTGATATTAAATATAAAAATATTGATATGTTATGTGAAGGAGACAAAAAAATAACAAAAGATTTTCCTCCTAATGATTTTAAATTACCTGAAGAATTTAAAAAAGTATTAAAAATATCAATATATCAATCAATGATTTGTGCAGTACGTATATCTAGAAATGTGTTATATTTATTAAGATTAATAACGGAAAAATATAAAAGATTATATTTTCATGAAATATTATTGTTATCATTAGTTAAACATTATAAATTAACATATTTGCCTATAGAAGAATTAAAAACTATTAAATATAGAAATGAATGGTGATATAATTTAATTAAATCAAATCCATCTAAATTATTTCACCCTATTAAAGATTTAAGTATACAAAAAAAATTACGTGATTTCTTTAATCATTTATAGTTTTAGATTTCGAGCCTTGTGTTGCTAATAAATCTGCTTTCATATTACCATACCAAAATTTCCATTCACGTGAATTTTTATCAGATGGTTCATCTCTATGAGAATTAACATGCTTAAATAATGGTCTAATTTTTTTGTATTTTTCTCTAATGCTCACTAATAAATCTTTATTATCGACAGGTTTCCCATCACTTTTAATCCAACCATTTTTTTCCCATGTAGGAATCCAATCAATACAAGAATTATATATATATTTACTATCAGTGACTATATATATTTTGGAGTACATATCAGGAGTTTTTTCTAATATTGTTAACGCCTCAAGACATGCCATTAATTCTGCTGTATTATTTGTTACTTTATGATGTACTAGATGTTTACTAACATTACGTTCATCATTATCTCCAAAAAAGACTCCATAACCACCATAACGATGTTTTTTTGATTGATTATTAATACATGATCCGTCTATAAATACGTATATTTCATTGGGAATATCCATATATATCTAAAAAATTGAAAAAAAATAAATATAACACATTCATTAAGATTATTTATCAATATAACTGCGTAATACATAATAAAATCAATATGGGTGTTGAACGAACTGCGTTTTACTCTAAAGTATTATCACCTAGTGGAATTGTGGTAGGTGAAATTTTTTCTCGTCCTAAACCAATAAAATTAAAACCAGATACAAAGATATCGGATCGTCGTACACGACAACCGTTAGGTAAAAATATTAGTAATCAAATTACTAGTGAAAAACCAAATCCACTTACATTTGGTTTTTTAGACTTTTAATTATTTTATTAAAATAAAATAATTTACCACACCAAATTTACTCTAAAAAATTCTAAAACATCAGGGTGCCATTTTTCAATATGAATTTCTTCTTTTTCTTTATTAGTAGGAATACTATCAATATTATAATTGATATTTCCATTTTTATCAAAAAATTCTTTTTTATTTTTATTTGATTGTAATAATGAACAAATTTCATTTGTTGGATTACCAATCCATTTAACAATTTGATATAAATGTACTTGATCAGTAGTTAGTGATTTAGTATGATGAGGATTAAACATAATTTTATCTTCAACTAATTCATAATACATTGCACAGAGTGACCAATAATCAACTTTAAAATCATAGGGTAGTTTTAATAAAACACGAGGTGCTCTATAATAACGAGTTTGAATACAAGGAAAACGTGCATCATCTTGCATTTCTTGATAATAATGAATTGTACCTAAATCTGCTAGTTTAAATGTACATTGTAATAATTCTTCTTCAGTATAATCTAGATAATCAAGATTATCGTAAATTTCTTCTACATTTAATATTTTTGCAAGTTGATCTACAATTTGTAATAAAATTTTTCGTTTACCTTTTCTGAATTTATCTTTGTCTTTTTTTGTATTTAATGTAAATTTCTTTTTAAATTGTTCAATTTGATTTTCATAGACTTCTTTAAAATTAATTTTTTCTAATTTATCTTTTAATACTTTTAATCTTTTATCATTTCCACATATTAATATATTTTCAGGTTTGATATCTGTATGTATTAAATCATGTGCATGTAAAAAACCTAGACCTTCAAATATATCATTATGAAGTTTATTCATAATTGCAGGTGGATAACCAGTATTATTTGTTCTAAATTTTTTAAGAAAGTAATATGCACTATCTATTGCAAGTTCTAATACCATACATAAATATGTTTTACCATCTTGTTCAATTTCAAATGATTCATGTAATTTAATTAAACAATTTGTTGGAAATGCTGATGTAACTTCTAAACAATTTTTTTCTAATATTCCTGCATCATAGCAATCATGATTTTGTATTTTTAATGCAAAAAAATCATTTTTACTTATTTGATAAGTTAACCATACTGTAGAAAATGCACCAGATCCTAATTTATATAAAATTAAAAAATCATTTTTAAATACTTCATATTCAAAATCTTCTTCTTCTGTTGATGATCCTGATCCAGAACTTGATCTAGAACCAGATCCTGATCTAGAATCAGATCCAGAATCAGAATCTGTTATAGTAGATGATTCAATAGAAGAATCATCACTAATATCATGTTTAAAATATTTATCTATTTTATTATTATTTTTTGCTAAATTTTTAGACATATTAATATTATTAATTTAAAATAATATTATAAACGTAATTTTATTCAAATTTTAAGTAATCATATTTGTCATATTATTTGAAGGTGATAAAGAAGGTGTTGAATTATCAATTGTAACACATTTACCTTCTAATGTACTCCAATAAGGTTTATCTTTATCACAAATATTTGGAGCGGGATATACAGGATATGATCGTTCATATGTAAATCCACCATATGGAAAGTTTATATTACCATTCCACTTATAGTTACCAGTATCTAAATCAGTATCAATTTGTTGAATTGCATTTACATTATTAATATCATTTTTTAAATCTTTTTCATCAGTAATATTATTATCTACAATATCATCTCTATCTCTATCTCTAGGAATTAATCTACCATATTCATTACTACGTGTATATGATCCAAACGGAAAATATTCAATCATTGAAAAAATTATTAAATTAAATACAATAATTACTGTAATAAAAATTACAAATTGTAGATTTAAGCCATTATTAGATTCTGTATTCATATATTATAAAAATATATTAATAATTATAATTCACCAAAAATACCTATATTTTTAATATTTTGAAAAAAATATTCTTCAATTGGTATTTTTTGAGATGTTGTAAATGTACATGATAACACCACTCTAAATTGATTATCACATAATTCATTTCCTCTGTGAAATACTTTATCTCCTTCAAATAATAAAGCTTCACCTTTATTTAATTGTAAATCTTCCGTTTTATTATCTGCATTTTTGTATTGATAATTACCACAAGTTTGTTCAAATGTAACTGGTAATAATAAAGTAAAATATCGACCACTATAATGATTTGTATCAAAATGCCAATCTATATAATCTCCACTTTTTTCATATACTACTAAACATAAACTATTTGGTTGAGATAATGGTGTTATTTGTACTTGTTCTCCAATAACTTTAGATATAATCTCAGGTAATGTTAGATACCATTCTACAATTTCAGGAATCATCGTAATTAAATATTTCAAACTAATCGCTTTTTGTCTTTTTCTTGATATTTCAATACGTGTTCCATTATTTCTAGCAATATTTAATAATGGACTTATTAAATCAGAGGGGATACTTAAATTAATTTTTTTAATATGACAAAAATTCATTTTTTGTTTTTTACATTTTGTTAAATAATTTTTATATTTTGTAGTTCTTGTTATGAATGTTCCACATATATATATTAATAAGGTAATATATAATAATATAGAAAATAATATCATTGGAAATATTTTTATTTTTAAAATATCATTTAATTTATCATCAATACTAGAATAATTATATATTACTCCAAAATATATAATAAGAGATAGTAAAATTGCATAATCATACATACTATTATATTAACAAAATTATTTTTTTGTTAATTTAACCCGTTAAATATTTTATAATATTTAACGCTAGGATGAAACTTTTTTAGTTTTATCGTACCGTTTATAGATCTTTGATCTATAAACGTTAGAACCTCTTTAAAGAGAGGTTGTACCGTTGACTTCGTCAACGTTAGGATAAAACTTTTTTAGTTTTATCGTACCGTTTATAGATCTTTGATCTGTAAACGCTAGAACCTCTTTAAAGAGAGGTTGTACCGTTGACTTCGTCAACGTTAGGATAAAACTTTTTTAGTTTTATCGTACCGTTTATAGATCTTTGATCTATAAACGCTAGAACCTCTTTAAAGAGAGGTTGTACCATTCTTGTTTTCTTTCTTCAAAATTTATAATTGGTTTATTATATTTAGAATCTGGATATTTACTGTATGCAGTATTCCAATTAAATATATCTTTATCTGGAACATCTGATAATTCTGGAATATATTTTCTTATTAATTCTAATTTTGGATCATACTCTTTTATTTTTTTAGGATTTGTAGGATCATATACTCTGCCACTTTTTGTATTTAATTTTCCATATCTATATCCAGGTATATCATAAGGTCCTAATGTATTATTCCAATTACCATAATTGTTTGCATAACAACAATCAATTAGTAATTTTGAAAATTGTGATTGTCCTCCCCATTTTTCTTCAAATGGATTATGATGTAATATCTTTATTGCAAAATTAGATACATATAATCGTAATCTATTATGCATATAACCTGTTAGTAATAATTGACGAACACCGCAATCTATTATAGGGAAACCAGTATTACCACTCCATAATGCTTGCGCTTCTGTTTTACTATTTCGCCATTTAACATGAGGAAAGAATTCATCAGTAAAAGAATATTTATTATAATTAAATCGTGCAAGAATAAAAAAGAATTGTCTCCAATATAGTTGTCTAATTAATGGAGTTAATTTATGTTTTTTCATTGCGTTATATGTTTCAACAATAGATATACATCCAAATTTTAAATAAGTTGATAAAAATGTTGTATTATATGTTAATGTATCTCTTTCTGATTCATAATTTTTAAATTTTCCTAGATTACTTAATATCTTTAATGCATTTTTTCGTCCACCTTCTACTAATAATTTTATTTTATTATCTTGATAAAAATGATTAATATTCTTTTTATATTGACCTGATATAGAATATGTTTTTTCTATAAAATTTTTAGGATATGGTACTTCTTCTCTGATTTTTATTGTTATTGCATGTTTATAAAATGCACCAAAGATTTGATATATATTTTTTTTATTTAAGTATAATTCCATTGTATTTAGACATAAATCATCCATATATTTTACTAAAGTTATATTATTATTTTTACATTCTTTATCAATTAAATCATCTCTAATTAATGAATATTTACTATAATCTGCATTATATGAAATATGTGATGGTTTAATTTCTTTAATTAATTTTTTAATAATTTTATGCGGTTCACCATAAAAATAAAATAATTTAGTGTGAAAAGAATTTAATTCGGAATTTAAATCATTTAATGATTCAATCATTATTTGAATTGCGGGTAAAGAACGATAATGTTGATTTTCTTCTGTTTTATCAATTTGAAATGGGTCAAAAATAAATATAGGTATTATATTTTTAACTTCTTTTGATAATAAAAATAATGCTTGATTATCTATAAGTCTTAAATCTCTTCGAAAAATATGTATTCCTTTTGACATAATATATTTATTTAATTTAATTTAATTTAATTTATTGTATTATTGTATATAAAATGGGCAATGAAGCGAGTCAACCTGTAAATTATAATAATGAAACATTAAATCAAATAAATAATGTTCTTAATACTAATACTGAAATGTACCAACCAAATCAAGTTGGTAGTTCTACTTGGTCTCCTGGATCTAGATTTATGTCTAAATCTCAAAAAGGTGTAGCTGGTACTCTTCGTGATAGAGTTACAAATGCAGGCGGGGTTAGAGAAGAAATTTGGAATGTTGTATTAGATAATGGACAACAAACTGTATGGGCAGTAAATGACATGATTAATCCTGCAGACGAAGAAAGACGCAAACAAGAAGCAGAAAGACGTAAGATGGAAGCAGAAGCAAAAGCGAGAGAATCTGAAGAAAAACGTAGACTAGTTGCTGAAAGAGCAAGAGAAGAATCAGAAAGACGTAAAAGAGAAACAGAAGAAAGAGCGAGAGAATCTGAAGAAAGACGTAAAGAAGCAGCTGAAAGAGCGAGAGAAATTGCCTTAGAAAAAGAAAGACAACGTAAAGAAGCAGCTGAAAAAGAAGCGGAAAGACGCAGAGAAGCAGCTGAAAAAATGAGAGAAGAAACAGAAAGACGTAAAAGAGAAAGTGAAGAAAAAGCGAGAGAATCTGAAGAAAGACGCAAAGAAGCAACTGAAAAAGCGAGATTAGCAGCTTTAGAAAAAGAAAGAGAACGAAAAGAACAAGCCGAAAGAGAAGCGGAAAGACGCAGAGAACAAGCAGAAAAAGAAGCGGAAAGACGCAGAGAAGAAGCAGAAAAAGCAAAATTAGCAGCATTAGAAAAAGAAAGACAACGTGTAGAATTACAAAGAAAACAAATAGAAGATGATATTCGAAAAAATCAATTATTAGTTGAAAATTTTGAAACACAAATAAAAACTACATCTCAATCATTATCAGACAGACCTGATAGTGAAAGACTTGGATTAATTAATAAATTAAAAGAATATGAAACTGAAAAAATGAAACATGTTTCAATTCTAAATAATTTAAGACAAAAATTATTAGCAATTAAATAAAATATTTATTTAATATGAAGATGCGAATGTAAAATGATAATAAAATTTAAGAATTCTTCTAAAAGAAGAGTTCTTAAATCTAGTATTTGACTGTATAAATATTGTTATAAATAAATATCAATATATCTAATTAATTACTATGGAATTATTACCTTTTTTTAAAAGACCAGTAACAAATTTAGTTAGAATCCATACTAAAAATTATAGACATTTATTACCAGAATCAATCCATTTATTTAATGTATATCAAAAATTCTTTGATAATGATAAATCTTATGATTTATATGGTTGGAAAGATGATATATTAATTGATATATATCCAACATATCATTCAGTATTAACACATGATAATTTACCTGTATCATGGCGTAATTATATAAATGAAATATTAAAAGTTACAAAAATGAAAAAAATGAGTATATTAGTTTATAATCTAAAGTATAATAAATATACGAATGTAATTCATAATACTTTAGATCAAAATACTGATGAAAATCTTAATATAGTTAAAAAAGATTTATGGACAGTAACAGATAAATGGATCACTGCATCTAGTACTAAAAATTATATTATGGAAGATACGATATTAGATATTTTAAATAAAAAAGATAAAATAAATAAAATAGAAGAAAATACAACACATAAAAGAAAACGATATGAAATAGAAGATATTTTAGAGGATGAAAATATAAATAAAAAAACGCGGTATTCAATTGAATGTATAAATAATGAAAAAATTCAATCTATTAAAATAGATTATAAAAGCGATGAAAAAATTAGAATGGATATGGGAAATATATTTGAACGAGATATAATCGATCAATTAATAAAAAAATATTATTTAGATTTTATTAAAATAGCAGAAAGTTATCATGCATCAAGTATAGAAAAATATAATAATACAATTAATGCAATGAAAAAAGGAATACCAATTATACATCAAGGGGTACTGCATAATCCTGAAAAAGAGGAATATGGTTGTGTTGATTTATTGGTCAGGGCGGATTGGATAGAAAAGATATTTAACATGAAATATACTAATTTATTAGAAAGAGCTGAAAAAATAGAAAATATTCATTATGTTGTTATAGATATTAAATTTCATAAACTACAATTAAATTCAGATAAATTAACAATAAGAAATGAAGGAATGATTAAAGTATTTAAATCCCAGATATGTATTTATAATAATGCATTAGGGGTGATGCAAGGATATTTACCAAAACATGCTTTTATATTAGGATCAGGATGGATATTATCAAAAATAGAAAAAGGACAGACAATTATAGAAAAATGTCATAATCCATTTGATAGATGCGGGGTAATTGATTTTGAAAAAAAAGATATAGAGATAGTTGAAAAAACTGATGAGGCGCGAAAATGGTTAAGAGAATTGAATGAAAATAATTTTGATGCATCTTTACCAAAATATAATCATAATTACCCTAATATGTCCAGTGTATATGATTCTCAGTATAAAGAACGAAAATCAAGTATAGCGGAAGAAAACAAAGAGATAACATTAATAAGTTATTTAACACCAAAAAATAGAAAAATTGCTATTGAAAATGGAATAACTAATTATTTAGATAAAAATATTAATAGTGAAAAATTAGGATTAAAAGGGAAAACTGGTGAAGTAGTGGAGACATTATTAAATAATCAAAAAGAATTAGATAAACCAATAAAGGGTAATTATCAAGTTCCTGAACAATTAGAAGTAGAATTATTTTTAGATTATGAATTTTTTCATAATTTTATTACACATGAAACAATACCATATTTATGTGGTATAGGAATTATAAAAAAGGAGAATGAAAACTGGATATTTGAAAATGTATTATTAGAAGATGTAAAAGAAGTATCAATGGAAAAAATGTGTAAAAAGATAATAGAAATAATAAAAACAAATTGTTTAAATAACAAAATTAGGATATATACATGGACAGATACAGATAGAAGAATATTTATAGAACAATGTAATAAATTTAAATTATTAGATGAAATAAAAGACATTGAATGGATAGATGGATATAAATTTTGTCTAGATAATAGAATTAATTTTAAAGATGCAAGAGGGTATGGATTAAAAGAGATAGGTTTAATATTAAATAAATATAAATTAACAGAAGTTAATTGGGTAAATAATTTATCCAAGTCAAATGGTGCATATAAATATTATATGGATAATCAAAAGTGGCCTGAAAAAGAAGGTGTATTATATTATAATGAAATTGATTGTAAAATAATATATGAGATATTTAAGAATTTAAGAAAATTTCAAAATTAAAATTATGAATCTATTATATGAACTCAAATTACGCTCTCTATAATCAAGATACAATAATTAATGAACAATTAGATTCAAATGAATTAAATATGACAGATGATTATAAAATATTGAATGATGATACATTACCTGGACCAGTAAAACAAATATGGTCATCTATAAAGGATAAAAAATTATATTTAATAAAACAGACACAATTGAATACAGTATTTATAAATGATTATCAACAAAAAGATTTAAATATTGAAATAATAAATTATATTAATATGACGTGGCAAAGTATATTAATATATAAATTATCATCAGATGTTTTAATTTTATTTAAAAATAAATTATTAGAATTGAATTCACTACTTAATAAAAGTTAAATAAAATAATAAAATTAATTTATTTAACTTAATAAATTTGAGATAAAAATAAATGCTAATACAATTGCAGCAACAATTAATAGTTTATTTGTATCAGACACTTTAGGATCTACTAATTGAGAAATTACAGGTACTTTAGATATAGTATCTTCTATACCATTTACTGTGCCTTCACCACTAGATGGTGATATAATATAGTATATTACTCCACCTATAATTACACATAATAATAATATGTCAATCATAGATGATCCAGTTGTAATACCAAAATGTTCTTTTTTGTCTCTAGAAGATCCATTAAAATGTTCTTTTCTAGGTTGATTTTTTTGAATAAATTTAGCGATGTTTGATTGATTTACATTATTAAATGATTCAGATGGTGCTAAAGGTACTACTTCATTTGATTGAATAGGAGTAATAGGACCAGATGGTGCTACTGTAATTGGAGTATTAGTTATTGTTGATGTTGGTGCGAATGAAACAAGATTAGGTAATGCAGTACTAGCTGTAATAGGAGTTGATACAGTAGGAGCAATATCAGAACCTAATTGATTTGTTGGTAATGTTCCGGGGTTTTGTAATAAGGTAAAGGAATTATTTATGTCAGAACCCATATTTGATGATAATACAGGAATTGCATTACTTTCATTTACAGTAGGAAGTACTGGAAATCCAGATTGAACAGTAGGAGAAGGTATTTCATTATTACCAGGTAATGTTACTGGACCAAGTTGGTTAGATAAAATAGCATCAACTTCAGCAAATCTAGAAGAAATAACTTTATTACTCATTAATGATGTTTCTAATGATGCAGAAGGTGTAGTATATTCAACTTCAGCAACAGAATATGAATCATTTGAATAAGCAAATGGTTCGGGGCATGATTCTACACTGGATGGACTTGACATTGTTAATATATATATATCAAGAAATTAATAAATAAACAATAATAAATATTATTTTATAATTTTAAAAAATCGATCTAAAGATTTTTGAAAATCTTCATTAAACATTAAATATGGAATTATAATTTCAGGAGTTAATTTGTGATTTATTTGTAAAAAATTATTTTTAATCTCTATTAATTTATTTTTAATATCGATATATTTTACAATCATACGTATTATATGATTATTATGCATATGATAATATTTATTGATGATATTTATATTTATGTAAATATACATTTATTATAAATGCAATTATTATTAATCCTTGTGCTGAGAAAGGATTTTGAAATGAAGATTTAAATAAATATTTTAAATCATCTATATATTTAGGTATTATGTATAAATCTAATGTATCATTTAGTAATTGTATTGTTTTTTTGTTATTATTTTTAAATCCATTCTTAATACATAAGTTAAATTTATCATCTATTGATAAATTATTTATATCTTTATAATCAGCATCGATTGTATTATCAGGGTCATTTTTAATATTATCTGATAACATATATTTTGTTTCATTTAATATATGAAATGGTAATAACTGAAAAATAAATATCATAGGTAATACAATATATAATATATAATTATTTTGTGTTTCTGATATAAATCCACCAAATGATACATATAACCATAGAAATATATGAATAATAGTAATAATATGTAATATTATTACATTTAAATTTATCATAATATATATTATGATAAATTTTGATAAATCATGGATAAATATATTACATTTAAATATTTATAATAATATAATAAATATATTAAAAAAAGACATTATCCCTTCAAAAGATAAAATATTATTACCATTTACATACTTTAAATTATCAGAGTTAAAAGTTGTATTTATTGGTCAAGATCCATATGCTAATTCTAATTATGCAAATGGATTAGCATTTTCAGTAGATAAAAATATAAAAATACCTCAAACTCTCTCTAATATTTTTAAAGAAATAAATATTGAATATAAAAATAAATTTAAATATATCCATGGAGATTTAAGTAAATGGTCATTACGTGAAAAAATATTATTATTAAATTCGTCTTTAACTACTGTAAAAGATGAATCAAATAGTCATAAAAAATTATGGAATGAATATATTAATTTAATTATAAAAGAGATATCAGATAATACTATGAACGTATGTTTTGTTTTATTTGGTAATAATTCACGATCAAAAAAACATTTAATTGATGAAAAAAAACATACTATAATTGAATCAATTCATCCATCACCAAATAGTGCATTTCAAGGATTTTTTAATAGTGGGATATTTAAAAAAATAGAAAAATGTTCCGGTATAAAAAATTGGCAAAATTAAAAATCTTTTTCACGTGCCCAGATATTAATTGCATATTTTACTACATCTGTTAATAATGGTTCTCCGGCATGTAAAGTATTATAATCTAATTCATTCTTATCATTCATATTTTCAAAATATATTGCATCTAAACTTTTAGGTTGTATACGTAAATTAAGTTTTGGAAAAAATGTTGAACCACCTGCATCTTCAGGTAAATCATTTAAGTATACTAAAATTGTTTTAGTACGATTACCTCTTTGTATTACATCTGGAGTATCTGGTGAAAAAAAATCGTAATGAGGATTATATTTTTGTCCTTTTTCATAAACGACTACTTGTAAAGGTTCTAATTTATTAATATCAGTATTCATGTATGATACTGCTTTATCTTCAACATATGAAACTATATTATCTCTACGTTTACCAACATGCGCAGATTGAGATGAACGAACATCTTGAACTAAAGTAGTAGGACTATCTCTTGTATCAATAGTTGATGGTTGTTTTAATTTTTTACCTAATTCTATAAAATGTTCCGCTTCTTTTGTAGTAAGAAAATTATGTAAATATATTATTTTTGGATTTTCAGATAATACTTCTTCTCTAAATTCATTATCAGGTAAAGAAATAGATTGATTTATTTTATTTTCTATACTAATAAAATTTTGACGTATATTATTAAATAATATTATAAATAAAATAATTAAAAGTATAATTAAAAATGGTTTATACATAATATTTTATAGATAAAATATTTTATTATTTTATATTTTACTTATTCTAAATATTACAAATATATTTTTTATAATTACCAATAATTGGTTCACCTGCATGTAATGTATTATAATCAAATTTATTATCTCTTATATTTTCAAAATATAATGCATCTAATCTTTTTGGTTGTACTTTTAAATTAATATTAGGAAATGATGTACACCCTCCTGCTTCTTTTGGTATATCAGTTAAATATATAATAATGGTTTTAGATCGATTATTATCTATATTTTTATAATCTTCTTCTGTTCTAGGAAAGAAAAAATCATAATGTGGTTTATAAAATTGGTCTTTTTCATATAAACTACCCAGTAATTGAGATAAACGTTTTATATCAGATTTAAAATATTGAGCAACACGATTTTTAACATTTATACAATGAATATTACTAGGATTAATACATGTTGTATATGATGTTCTAACATCTTTTCTAATTATATTTTCTTTATATAAATTAACTATAGATGGTTCTTTATAATTATCAATATATGATATAAAATAATCTGCTTCTTCTGGTGTTATAAAATTATTTATATATATTATTTTTGGACTAATTGATAATATTAAACTCGAATATTTATTTATTGGATTCACAATAATATTATTTTGATGATAATATTGATCTAATAATAATATTAAAATAATTAATATTATAAAAAATATGTAAAATATATTATAAATAATCATAATATATTTTTTCAATATTATTCTAAATCAAGAACGCATTTAATGTAATTACAATATGGATTATTTAATAATTCAGAATTATTATTATTATCTTTTAATATTTTTATACAAAATTTATAATAATTTAATTTTTCCTCAACAGCATTTTCTAATAAGTCATGAGGAGATTTTAATGGTTGACCTGGATAAGCACGTAATGCTTTAATAAAATTATCATTCATTAACTGTGTTACTCTTGGATCATTATCATTTGCTTTTTTTTCTTTGTCTACAAGTTTATTTATTTTTTTTGCTTGTTGTAGAGATACTTTATTTTGTTCTTGTTTAGATTTATTTAATTTATCTCTTAATTTTTGTCTTAATAATTCACGTGGAGATTTAATATCATTTTGTAAGGTTGTTGAATTCATATATACAATATAATATATATTATTATATATTATTTAACACAAAATTAATATTTATATCTAATATGGAGAATATAAAACAAAATTTAATTAATAATTGTAAATTATCAGATTTAATATCATGTAACTCATCATTTAGTTCTTCTTTTTCATTCTACGTAAAAAATTCATTAAATGAAATATTTCCAATATTATCTGATATACAAAAAAATGAAATTAACAAATATCTTTTATCATTATTATCATTATTATTCTTTAAATTTAATTTTATTAATGAAAATGATTTTTACACACAATTAAATAAAAATAATAATCAAGATTTAAAAATGGTTATATTTTTACTATTTCCATATATGAAAGATGATAATAATTATGAAATTCATAAAAATTTAAGTTCAATTAGAGAATTAAGTACTAAAAAAGTAAATAATCAATATATTACAAATATTCAATATGATTTATTTGAATCAGCAAAAAATAATGATGTTGATAAAATAATAGAATATGATTATAAATTATCAGATATTTATCATAATTATATGATTGCATATTATACAATTTTTAAATGTGCGAATCATTTATATTGTAATTGGTCTCAAATTATTCCTTATACATTAAATAATTACAAAAATTCTAAATTATATAACGAGACAGTTGAATTTTTTACTAAAAATGATTATACCGATACATTTTTTTTTAATTCAAATGTAGAAGAAACAATATCAAATGAATATATTCAAGACTATATTAATAATATATCATATGGGGGATTAAATATTAGAGATTTTTATCATGTATTTATTAATGATTTATATTTAGATATTCTTCCGTATAAATGGTTTTTATATGAAAATTATAGTGATGTATTAGATACAGAAAATAATAAAACAAAAGATAAATGTTATTTAGCAGATATATTTAATTTTTTTGGTTTTATATTTAACCCGATACAAACACCAGATGCATTAGAAGTAAATAAAGATATTTTTAATACAAAATGGAAAAAATTAATAGAAAATGAAACAAATACGTATTATAGAGATTTAATATATCAGATATTATTGCATTTTGATATTAAATCTGAACAATATATAAATGAAGAATTATTATTAAAATATAAAAAAGTAATACATCCTAGAAATTATGAAAAAATAGAAGAATTAGATGATATTACTGTATTTAATGAAAGACAAAAACAAGAAAATTATAAAAAATTGTTAGAATCTTATAATAATCCAGAATGTATTAAATCTATTTATGATTTTTTAAGTATTAGTATTTATAAATTTTCATTTACTTGGTATGGTAAATTAATGATAGATCCATCTTATACAAAATATACTTTATTAAAAGATGTTGAATTTAATTCTGTTAAAATTTTTAATGTTAATTTAATTGGTTCTTCGTTTATCTCATATAAAAATATATATAATTTTATTAAAAGTCTATTAATTTACAATGGCAAAATTTATAAGATAAAAGAGTGGGACTCTCTTACAGACGAATTAAAAAATAATATATTATTAAAATTAAATAATACAGATTCATCGTGGTTCAATATAAAACAAAATCTACGTAAACGATATAATAATAAATATGTATTATCTTATGATGATATAATGAAAACAATTTATACAACTATGAAAAAAAATATCACAGATATTGTATTTCATTCATTAATAGTAAGAGGTATATTAACACAATATAAAACAAATATAACAGAAAAAGAAAGAATTGAAGGGTTTAATGGTTATTATTATGTAACACAACGTAAATATAATGATATGTTACCATATACATTAGATAAAAAAGGAAAAACAACATTTAAGGATGAAATAAATAATAATATTAATGATGAAAATGCATGGTTTAATAGATTTTCAGCAGATTGGATGCAACAAATACATTTTTTTAAACATTTCTTTTTTCAACGTGTTATCTATGTTACTGGTTCAACAGGTGTAGGTAAATCTACACAAATACCAAAATTATTATGGTATGGATTATTTTTATTAGGAAATTATACATCATCTGTAATTTGTACACAACCAAGAACAAATGCAACAGATGGTAGTGCATCAAGAATATCAGAAGAAATGGGTGTACCAATTAAAATGTATAATCCAGAGACAAAAAGATTGGAACCATCTGATAATTATTTTGTCCAATTTACAACTGAATCTAGAAAACACGATGCAGAAGTATTAAATAATAAAAAAGTATTAAGAGTACCTAGTGTATTAAAAATAGTAACAGATGGTACATTATTAAATATTGTTAAAGAACACACTTTATTTAAAAAACAAACTGCATATAATGCAGAATTAATAACAGAAAAAATAAATGTATTTGATATCATTTGTATTGATGAAGCACATGAACATAATTCAAATATGGACTTAATTTTAACATTATTAAGAGATACAATACAATTAAATAATTCATTAAGATTAGTTATTATATCTGCAACTATCGATGCGGATGAACCAAGATATAGAAGATATTATAAAAATGTAAGAGATGAATTAATGTATCCTTATAATTTAGTATTTTCACCTCATGGTTCAGGATTTTGTAATAAATTTATTATTAATAATCCATACTATCCAAGTTTAAAATCAATTGATAGAAGATTACATTTATCTAAACCTGGCGCAACAACATTATTTAAAATAGATGATATATATTCATCTATTGATATTACATCATATAATGATGCAGAAAAATTAGGTTATCAAAAAATAATTGAAGTAACAAAAGATTCATCTGGTGATATATTATTCTTTTCAACTAGTAAAAATAAAATTAATCAAATTGTTACTTTATTGAATAATGATCCTAATTTTCCACCTAATTGGATTGCATTACCATATTATCGTGATATTAATAATCCTAATTTATATGCATTTATATCATTAATTGATACAGATAGAAAATATATTCTTGAGTATATTAACAATAAAGACTATAAAAAATTTCCATCAAGATATACGAGATTTGTACTTGTATCAACAAATATTGCAGAGGCGTCAATTACTATTGATACATTAACATGTGTTATTGATACTGGTTATGTAATTTCAGTTGGATATGATGTAGATAAAGATGTAGAAACACAATCAGCAATTCCTATAACAGAGTCATCAAGAATTCAGAGAAGAGGACGTATTGGTAGAACTCAAAATGGTAAAATATATTATATGTATAGAGAAAATGCAAGGAAACTAGAAAAAAATAAATATCCATTAACACTAAAATTAAATGAATTAATTTATGATTTATGTGATATATTATCAAACGGATATTATAATTCATTACCAAATGAAGATGAAGATAATTTTGAAATAGAAGAGATATCAAATGATGCATTAATTAGAAAAGCGGATAGTTTAATTGCACCAATATTAAATCAAGATATAATAAATAATTTTCCACCAAGTATTCGATATCAATATTATGTTGATCCTGTTAATAGAATAAATATTGGTATAACACGAATTTTAAATTATTGTTATCGGGCGTATACCGGATATTTTTTACCAAATATTAAAGATTATGATGGTGAATTTTATTTAATTCATCCATTTGAAACGTTATATGAAAGAAATCAATTAACCGGAGAATTTATAGATATTGACAAAAAAAAATTAGAACGATTATTTGATAAATTATTTAATCAATTATTTAAATTAAGATTAATTGCAATAGAAAATACAAATTTTATTAAAACAGAATTATGGAATTTATTAAATAAATTAAAATTAAACTGTTCTAAATTTAAACAATCTTTAAATTATAATCAATTATGGACATTAATTCTTGGATCTAAATACAATATATTAAGTGAAATTATATGGATTACAAATATAGTACAAGATAGTTCTCTTGAAATATTATCTCGTAAAATAACAACAAGAAATGGCAGTGAAATTGCTGATGCAAATTTAATGATGGAGAATTTTAGAAATAATGAAAGTGATTTAAATGTATATATAAATATATTTAATAAATTAAAATATGTCTTATTAAAATTAGATGAATTTTCATCTGATGAAATTATTAATGAAAAAGAAAAGTTAGATACTAAATTAGTAAAAATAGATAAATCTTCACTATCTAATAATGATTATACAATTATTAAAAATATACCACAAAAGTCATCACAGTTATTATCTAGTATTGTATTGTATAAAAATATTAGTAAAGAGAATATAGATCAAATTAAAAGAATAGACACATGGTGTAATTACTATGGATTAAGTTATTTATCAATAAAAATAATGATAGATAAATATTATGAATTAAATAAAATATATAAATTAATAAATGAATGGGTTATTGCTAACAACGAGTATGTACCTATTTTAATAAATCTAACAGCATCATTATATAAAAAAATAGAATATATTTATATATCAACATATTCATCATCTAGTATAGAGGATACAACAACATTATTAGTAACAAAATTAGATCCTATCTCATATGTTAAAAGTACGTATATTCATGGTATACGAAAAATAATTAACAGAGAAGAAAAATTAGAGTTTAAGCATATGACATATTTTTCATATACAGAACATTCCTCTGCATTAATAACTGCAATTATATATTTATTAAAAGAAAAATTAATGATTGGATCAGATGTATTTTCATTATATACAAATATTAAACCATCTATGTTAGAAAAATATTTATTACCAGAAAAGAAAGATAATAAATTAATAGAAAGTAATAAAGCGTATAATAATCAATTATTAAATTTATTTGAATTATTACGTAAAGGTAGTATTGAAAATCGATTTTAATTTTTATATTAATATTATATATATATATGAATTATAAACAAAAATTCATAAAATATAAAAGAAAAATACAATTCGGTAGTGCTAGTAAATTTGTATTAAATTTAGATGAATGGACACGTATACCAAATTTAGGACAACAAAATTGTGGAATATTTATAAGTAAAAAATATCCTGAATTTATTGTAAAATGTAATGATGTTAGAAATAGATATAATATAGAATATGTAAATTATATTAATAGTAAAATACAATCATTTCCATTAATTATTAATAGACAAATTATAGATAAACAATCATATATAACAATGCAAAAATTAGATGGTGATATAACTAATATTTATTTTAATTTAATTCCAAATATAATTTTAAATGATATGATTAAAAATAGTATAATTAATGAAGAACAAAAAAATAATATATATACATTATTTAAAAAACATACTTTTCTTTTTAGTAATGATGAAGATTTAATAAAAAGTGCTACTCTTATTAGACATGATATATATGATAATTTCCTTCATAAATTATTTGAATTATGGGAATTATATCATCCTATTATTACAAAAGAAATGATAAAAAAAAGATTATTATTAATTACATTAGGATTTGATTATGTAGATAATAAATATGATAATTATGGATATATATTAAAGGATATTCCTGAAAATAATTTAACACCCAAATTATTTGATAAGTATTTACACGTATATTGTCTTGATTGGGATAGTGGATTATTTTTAGGAGATAATTCGACTATTAATGATAATATAAGATCAATTATCAAAGATATTAATAATGGTATTGATTATGCTATATTTATTGGTTCTAATTTTAATAATATATTTAAAACAATTAATAATCCATCTAATTTAGATTCTGAAATGTTTAGAATCCTACAAAAAAAATATATTCTTGATCTCAGTAAATTTAAACATTCATTTACTAATATAACCGAAGTAGAACAGTATATTTTTGGCAACTTAAATATTCAACATATATTAGATCATGGTTATTCTAAGGATATATTATTAAAACAAGATGAAATCCAAAATATAATTATGAAAGAATATTTAGAATCATCATATGAGTTTAAAGAATCGGGTCAAGATATTAGTAATTTTAAGACAAATAAATTATTAAGAGACGAATTAACTAGATTAGATTATATAAAAAAATTAAAATTAACGATTGGTTTTATTGAATCAGGTCAAGATATTAGAAATTTTTATACTATTGATGATATAAATCAAGAAATCAATAGATTAGAACAAATCAATATTTTAGCAAATCATCCTTTATTTATTGCATCTGGTAAAAATATAAAAGATTTTCAAACAATTGAATCTGTTCTAAGAGAACGTAAATTAATAAATTTAAAAGATGACTTAATGCATAGTGAAAAATTTAAAGCGAGTGGTATAGATATTAATAGTATAAATTTTTCAACACTCACTCGTAAAGAAATAGATAATTATGAAAATTTATATATTGAATGGTAATTTACCAATTTTTATTCTTCTTATCATCAGAACAAAAATTGAAATCACATTACTTTACATATATTTAATAGAATCTAAATATAAAATGGATTCTATTGATGGTATAATTACAATAAATTATTTAGATAATACGGGAAAAACGCTTGGTTCTCAACAAGGTTTGATGATGAGTTTTCATCATCAAACTTTTGTTTTTTCTCCATTTGAAATTGATCAAACACATTTTACACATGCAACGAATATAAATTTAATATACAAAGATAATATTTTGGATATAATATCGCATAGAATTGTATTTCAATATTTTCTAAGAGTATGGGAAGTGAAAGGAAATGGTATTAATCCTGCGACTGAGATGACAATTAATTTTCCTAATAAGAATCATTTTATTAATAATGATAAAATAGATATAATAAATAAAATTGAATATAATGGTTGGCACATTGTATTACCATCATTATATTTTCATCAAATTAATTCTATATATAAATTAGGATCAATTATATATACAAAAAATAAAATTACAGGTATGGTAATTAATAATTTAAATGAAACATCAATTATAATTAGTATGTATTTTTTAAAACAAATTATGAATGGTATTGATTTGAATTATGCTAATTTATATTATGGTTTAGATATCAAAAAGAATGAACAAAATTTTAATGAAATTTATGTAAAAGACGATTGGGAAATTTATTCAGGTCAGAATAAATTAGAGAAAAATGATATATTATTATCAATTGATGATAATATTGTTAAATATGAAATGTACAATGATAAAATTAAAGAATTTATTAGTATAGACACATGGATAACATTGTTATATTATGAGAAATCAGAAATAATAATTAAAGTAAATCGAAATAATAATATAATTGATGTTATTATTCCACGAATTCCAATTCATCATATTATGCAAATAAAATATTTTTCATCCGATACAAATGAAATTACATTTGGAATACTTCAAAAATATAAAACAATAGAACGATATGTAAAAATTGGTAAAGAAATATTAGAAAATCCAAAGAAGATATTTGTTTAATTATGTTGAATATTTCAAATTATTTTCTAAAAAAATATTAATGTCAGAAAGAATTAATCTTACTCCTGGGGTATGGGGTCCTAAAACCTGGTTTTTTTTAGAATCTATGGCGATGGCTTATCCAGAAAATCCAACTGATGATGAAAAACTATCAGCAAAAAATTTAATATTATCATTAAAAGATCTATTACCATGTTGGGGATGTAGAGTAAATTATGCAAAATACTTAGAAGATTACACTAAAACAGACCCTCTTGATAAAATAGTAGAAAAACGTGAATCATTAATAGGATTTATTATTTCATTACATAATGATGTTAGAGAAAGAAATGGCGATAAAATTATATCAGTAGAGGATACATTTAAATATTACAATAAAGAATATTTATCATTTGTAAAAAAAGATAAAAATCTAGTAGTTAAAGAAGAAGTTAAAGAAGAATCTATACAAAATAAATTACTACATGGCAATCAATTAATTAATTCTTTATTATATCAATTTAACCCAATAATGTTATTAATTGGTTTAATTCTTGGTTTAATAATATATAAATTTTTTAGTGATGCAGTAATTAAACCAGATCAAGTTGGTATTAGTGTATAAATAATATTATTTTACTAAATAATATTATATATGGGTAATACATTTTCTTTTGATTCTCCAGCAAAACCTCTAAGTAGTAATGAATCTATAACACCAGTTAATTTAAATCAATCAATTTTTAATTTAAAAAAAATAATAAAAACCTTAGAGACTGATAATAATAGATATTATAAAGAATTACTCAAAAAACAAGAACTAGCGCAAGAATATATAAGAAGAAATAATATGGAAGCTGCAAGAATATTCACACAACAATTAGTAGGATATAGAAATATAATAAAAAAAAATATGATAACTATCAAACAATTCGAGATGTTAATTCAGAAATTACAGGAAACAAAAAATACAGAAGAATTAAAAAGATTAGTAAATCAAGCTAATTCAATAGAAGTATCTGAACAAAATCCTTTATTCAGAGGTGGTAAATACTTTGAAAAATTAATAAAATACGAAGATAAATTACTTGGATTAATGTTAAATTAATTTTTTAATATTTTTAGATAATTCAATTAATATATCATTAGATACAGATGAAAACCAATCTTCTAATTCTAATTTACTTTCTTTAAATATTTTATCACGTATCGATGACATTAAATTTGCATAATTTCTTATTACTTGTTTAAATAATAAATTATTGCCTCGTATCTTTTGTAATAATTTAGGTATTAATTTTTTCATTGATAATCCACTATTAAGTCTTTGATAAGCATACCATGAACACCATGCTCCACAATAACCTCTAGGATCAGATATACGGGTATGAGATTCTAATGATTCATAACGTTGAAAACTAATTCTGGGTGATCCTTCTTTAGGAGTAATATATTTAAATTTGGTATCTAATTTGATAAAATATTGATATATATACGTATCTAATTCATCAGAAAAATAATTAAAATCATTTGGTGTATTTGATCCATCAGGTTCAAATCGTTCTAATAATGACAATTCTTTATCATATATTAAAATATTTGCATGTGATCCTTGTGCTAATTCAATACCAATTGGAATTATAAAATATCTATCTTTAGTTAATAAAAATGATGAAAAATAGGTATCTAAGGTATCAGGAAAAAATATTGTTTGAAATGACCAGATAATTTCAAAGTTTATTAAATCATTTCTAATAATTCTATTATTAATATAATAATTTGTTAGTTTAGTATTTGTTATAATATTATCTAAATTTAATGTTGTTTTAAAATTTTCTCTGTTTTTAATTAATTCTTTTAATAATATTAATCCTCCTATAATATCTATTGTTATACCTAAATATGATGATAAACTAATACTCTTTTTATTTATATCAATACAATAGTTCTTCTTTTTCTGAGGATATGATATACCTTTTTTAATATTATTTTTAATTTCAATTTCACATTCTGTTTTATTTAATTTTTTAGATGAACATTTATTTTCCCAATCATTCAAATATTCTTTATTTGAATATAATATTAATTGATTGTAATATGCAGATATCGCAATTGGTAAAAATGAATCATATAATTTTTTAGTTGTTAATATATCATACGGGGAGATCCCTTGTTTATTTTTTAAAAATAATGAAAATTTTTGATTTTCTATAATATCTTTATATTTTGTCCAATCATTTTGTAATAATAAATGTAATACTGTATTATTATCATTATTTTGAATTAAAAATGATGATATTTTTAATATATCTGGAAAATAATATTTTTTATTTTTTAATAATAATAAATGTAATATTGTATTACCATCAATATCTGTTTTAAATGCAATTGATTTATTTGTTATATTTGGTAATTTAATTGTATCTAAATTTATGTTGAATTTAAGTGCAAGATGATAATGTGTATTACCATTTGCATCTTGTAAATCCATAGATGTATCAATTAATTCATTTATGATATCATTTAATTGTAATTCTAATGCATACATTAATGCAGTTCTATCATTTTTATCTTGACTGTTTAATAAATATTTTTTTTCATCTTCATTTTGTAATATTAATTTGATTATTTTATTATTATTTCCAATAATAGATGTATGTAATATTGTTTGTTTTTCTAAATTAATTGATCTAATCATATCTGGATAATAATTTAAAAATAATTTTACAAATTCATATTTATTTTTTAAACACGCAATGTGTAAAACTGTATTTCTGTTTTTATCAAATGTATTTAATCTTGCACCATAATCTAATAATAATTTAACTCCGTTATATGAATTAAATGACAGTGCATAAAATAATGGTGATAATTGATTAGAATCTCTAAAATTAGTAATATCTATACCATAATTAATTTCATTATATTTTAATAAAATTTTTAATATATTAATTTGATTATATCTTAATGGTAAATAACAAATTTGTTTACCATCTGGATCTAATATATCTAATCTTGGTTCTAATTTTAATAATAAATTTAATAAATCAATTTGGTTATTATATATTAATACGTGTATTAAATAATTACCAGCAGAATCTCTAATATCAGGATCTATTTTTGTTTTTAATATTTCCTCCACTCCGTCCCATTTTTGAATTGATATTAATTCAAAAATGATTTGTTGGTAATTCATGCTATTCATACTATTCTATTTTATTTTTATTCAATGTTTTTTAATAAAAAATTTTCTAATGATATTAATAATTTTTTCTTTTCTTCATGATATGGTCTAAATAATTTTAATGAATCTTTTAAATTAATCCATTTTATATCACCTATTTCTGTTAATTGATCTTCTTGTAATTTTTCTAATCCTACTTCATCTACACCATCATATATTGCAATATAATATATATGTTTATATTTAATACCATTTGTACCAAAAAATATTTCTTGAATTGGAAATAACTTGTTTAATACTATTAAATTATTTTTATCTATACTCGTTTCTTCCCAAAATTCACGTAAAGCGCATTTTAAATTTTTTTCATTTGGATTACGACGACCTTTTGGAAATCCCCACTCTGGTTCATCATAATCATTTTTTAATTTATTATCTAATATATTGTTTTCTTTTAAATAATTAAATCTTTCTAATGAATCTTCCATTTCTTTTAAATATAATTTATTATATGATGTTTTTTTCCATACTTCTTCCCATAATTCTTTAAAATCTTTTGTTTTAATATCGTTTATTTCATCTGGTGTCATTTGTCGAATTAAATGATATACTGTTTCTAAATTATCTATTTCATATCGTCCTCTTATAAATTCTATATATCCTAACGAATGTTTTCTACGTACTATTAAATAATTTATATTATTTTTTTCTATATTTTGATTTTCATCATTTGGTTGTGATAAATTTTGAACAATATCAATAATTATATTTTTTGTTATATCAAATAATCCATCATGTACTAATTTAGATTTTAATTCTTGTTTTATTGTATTATCGACTTTAATACAAATAATACCTAAACTAGTTATAGGTTCTGAACATTGTTTATGTGTATGTCCAAATTTTCCACAGTTATTACAAGTGATCTGTTTATTGAAATTCATCTTTTATTTCTAATTATTATTATAAATAAAAGTTTATATTACAAATTCATTTGATAATTCTGGTTTAACTTTTTCAGTTTGATTTTTATCATCTTCATCAATCGTATCTTCGTGAAATTCTACTAATTCAACTGTTTCTTCTACTTGTTGATCCGGATTAAATAATTCTGGTTTGTAATAGTTATCAATTTCACCTTGTATTGCAATTTGATCCAAAAATCCAAGAGATATCATTATATCATTTTTATATAATTTTTTAGATAAAATTGTTAATTTTACTAAATCACCTTTTTTTAATTCAGTTCTACTAGTATTTAAATTATAATAATATTTTCCAATTTCATTTACAAATATTAATGTATTAATATTATCAGGGGTAATTACACAAGATATTGGTCCATGAGTTGCCAATATAATTGCATTATTAATATTTTCTATTTTACATATAATTTGAGTTTTTTCAACCGGAATACATAAACTTGCAAGGTAACGAATATTATATACTGCTGATCCTGTAAAATTTTCACCTTCTACTTCTCCATCATTATAATTTTCTATTTTTAATACTTTTATCACATATCCAAATTCATTACATTTTCCTTGTACCTTTTTTTCAATGTTATATTTTAGATTGTAATATATATCATTGTTCATTTGTTTAGGCAGTAGTGCTACTTTTGTAGATAAAACAGTATTTATAATAGGAAGTACTAACTGATTCGTAGACATCTTATCTTATATTATATTACTATAATTTGTTTATGTCTTATAATATTTTTATTCAATTATTTCTTCAGAAATAATTATATTTGACTTTAGGAGAATTCAATTATTTCTTCAGAAATAATTATATTTGACTTTAGAAGAATTCAATTATTTAGATATAAATAATTATATTTGTATATATAAAAATATATTATTATAAAATAATAAATGGACATCAACATGAACAACATGACTAAACGTCGTCGCAGTCAAACACTTTATGAATATCCCAGTGACATGATTAAAAACAAGGATAGTAATATTGTGTTTGCATCTTCGGCAAAAAAATCTAAAGTATCTAACGATGAAAGTGACGATGAAGGTATTGATTTTTCTAAAATATTTAAACGTGGATCTACTGAAGATAACTCTTATGTAGTTGATAATAATATTTATTTCAATGATGATATTTCAATGGAAACAGTTAATAAACTTAATAAACAAATGCGTGCATTACAAACTAAATTGGTAGCGATGAGTTCTAATTTACATATTGAACCACCTCCTATCAGACTTCATATTACATCTAATGGTGGATCAGTCTTTGCTGCATTTAGAGCAATTAATTGTATGAAGAGTCTAACAGTTGAAGTACATACTATTGTAGATGGTTATGCTGCATCTGCTGCAACACTGATGAGCGTTTGTGGAGACAAGAGATATATTAACAGATATTCTAATATGTTAATTCACGAATTGAGAAGTGCAACATCTTGGAATAAGATGAGTGAATTAGAAGATGAAGTTAATAACATGAAAAAGATTATGGATCAAATCAAGGATATTTATGTAGAACACACTGATTTATCACGTAGCGAATTGAATAAACTACTAAAGAGAGATATTGATTGGGATGTAGATCAATGTCTAAAGGCGGGTTTGGTAGATGAAATTCTTGAATAAATTTAAAATTTAATATAATTATTATATTAAATTTTATTCGATTACTTTAATAAAGTAGGATCCTTCTTTTTTAAATCCTAAAAGACGTAATTTATCTTCTTTATCTGATTTAACACTTAATATATATCTATTTTTACTGGTATCTATATTTACTTTATAATTATCTTCTTCTAATTGTTTTATAATTGAATCTTTTCTATCATGAATATTTAAAGGAAATTCAAGAGATGGGTGATTATTTGGTATAATTAAATAAGTAATTTTATTTTTATTGTATTTTTCTAGATTAATAAATGTATCTTTGATGAGAGTACATAATTTTTGTCTTGAATCATCTTTATTATAATCTTTAATATTTAATTGTTTTAAATATGCAAGAATTTCTGATTTTTCTTTATCCTCACATGTTGATCCTTTTGATGATATCAAACCAATACCTCTTTTTAGGTCTTTTTCAGATATTATATCAGTATCTATTTTTTTTCTTATTTTGAATACTTCATTATTATCTTTAATATCAATTATACCAACAATTTCATTTTCTTTTTTAGTATTGTAATAATCAACATTAAAATTAGATTTTTCTAATATTACAATATCTTCTTTAGGAATTGTAAATAATTTGAGATAATTTGACATCGATAAATCATTAATTAAATCTCTTTGATATACTGTTCTATAATATAAGGGTACATTTTCAGGTTGATTTAATGGTTGAAAAATATAATACACATTTCGATAAATTAAATATCCTGGAATATTATAACGATCATAAATAACATCCGTAAATTTATTAAATTCATCGTCGGTAATTGGTAATAATTCTTGGAGTGCTTGATAAATAAAATAATTATCAAATAATTCAGATTGTTCTACACTCAATGATTTTTTAACATATTCAGTAATCGTGGGTAACGTATAAACATATTTTAATTTATATAATTCTTTAATTTTATTTTTAGCATAATTAATTTCATTCACAGCATATTTAATCAAAAATGTAGAATAATCTAATTTTTCTTTTTCTAATCTTTTATAAATTAAATTACTTGGATCATATAATGCAGTTAATTTAGGATCTTCGCATGTATATTTACATGGTAAATATTCACATAAATCAGTACAAATATTTTTATATTTATCTTTTCCTTTTAATTTAGGAATATCTTCCGGTCTAGTACAATTTTTTGAATTAATATGTTCATCAATAAACATATTTGCTTGATAATTTATAGGACAATCAATTGCAATTTCTTTCATAACACGTTCTATTTTTTTAATTAACATTAATTTTTTTTCTGCTTTAATATATAATTTTATTTCAGTACTTATAGTGTCATCTAATGATACTACATATTTATATACATTAACTTCAGGATAAGGATTTTTTTCAGTCATAATGTCATTGTGTACACAATATCTAATAGCACGTCCAATAACTTGAATTACTCTACCAAGGTTATAGTGAGTATCTAAAATATGAACTTCTTTAACATTATGTAGGGTGATACCTTCGTTCATAACTTTTGTACCTAATACAAATTTAATAATTTTACCATTTTTATTTGTAATATCATTGAATACTTTTTTTAATAAATTTATTTTTTCTTCTGGTTCTTCTAATTCTTGATCATCATCAGTACCAGTAAATTTTATAAAAGTTGCAGGATGAAATTTATCTTTACCAAATTTTTTCTTAAATTCAACATATGTTAATCCATATTGATAATCAATTGTATTATCATTAATATTATATACCCCATTTTCATTATAATGTAAAAATCCATTCATAATTAATATTTCATCAAATATATCAATACCAACAGTACGTAAATTTGAATATATAAAAGCAGTAGAAGCACCTTTTTTTCCATCAACTAATTGTAAAACTTCATTTAATGCACTGTTCATTTTTGTTGAAAAATATTCTAAATTTCCTTTTAATAAGATATCACCACTTATTGTATTTTTTGTACTATTTAATCTAATTAATTGATGCGGTGAATGATATTTACCTTTAAATATTTTTTTATTAATTGCATCACATAATTTTATATGTTGACTTTCTAATTGTTTTAATAATTTAAAAAATCCATCATTGCCATGAGTCGCAGTTAATTCATTATCTATTAATAAAGGTAGTGCAAAATTTGAAATACTACCAGATATTTTTTCTAAAGCATCTTCTTGATATTTTTTTATAGTTGCTTTGTATGCTGATAATTGAAAATCTTTCATATCACATAATACTAATGGTGTAAATAATAATTCGGGGTGGATAATACCCATTTCTTTTTTAAAGGCATAAACAAAAGGATCAGCACCTCTAAAATAAGAAATATAACCTCTCGCCATACTTTTAAAATATTCAATACCGTTTTCTTTTAATGTCATTAATGATGATTTATCAGATGTAAACATTTTGTCTCTTTGTATAGGATAATTTTTAGGTCTAATAAAATTAATTAATTCTATGATATCATCACCAAAATTTTTCATAGGTGTTGCAGATATTAATAAAATTCGTAAATTTTTAGATTTATTAATAATTTTTTTAACTGCTTTACCATAATTATTTAATCCTTGTTCATTTCCGGTTAAATTATGTGCTTCATCTATAACAAGAATTGTATTATCTAATGATTCTATTTTATCTATTGCAACATCTCTTTCATATTCACCTTCATCATTTTTACGATATGTTTTTTGCTCTTTATTATCTACTGTTTTTTTCTCTATAATTCTTTCACCTAAGACTTTTCTATAAAAAGTTTTATAACTCATAAATTTATAATATTGATTAATTAATAATTTTACTGATTTTTCTGCTTCTTTAACAGAAGCATCGTCATTTGGATCATGTGGAATTTCTTTAAAATAATCATTACCAAAAAATTTTATAATATCATTTTTCCAATTATCACGAATTAAAGGACCTGATACTAATATATGCATTTTTGTTTGATAACGTCTTATTTCATTTTTAAAATTTTCACAAATAGATAATGCAGATAATGTTTTACCAGTTCCAACGCCATGAAAAATTAATACACCTCTATAAGGTGTTTTGTCAGATATATAATTTGCTAAAAAAGATTGATGTGGGTTTGCAGTGGGTTTTTTTTTACAAACTTCGGTTCTATATTTTTCTAAATCTTCATAATTTGTGATTTTTTTTCTTTGTGTAGAACGATAATATTGAAATTCACGTTTTTTATATATTTTTGATTGAAAATTTGGATCAGCAGGTAAAGGGTAGTGTTCAATATCCATATACTTGAATAATATAAAAATATTAAATGATGTTATTTAGATTAATCAAAATTTTCGTTTAGACTATTTTATTTATATCTATAATTATAATATATAGTTAATGTCAACCTACACTTTAGAGGACAAAAAACGTATAATGACAAAAATACAAAATTTGAAAAATAAAAAGCATTATATGTATTTATATAGACTAATAAAGGAAAATAACGTGTCATATAGTCAAAACATTAACGGAGTTTTTATTAACCTCAATAATATATCCGACGAGATCTTAGACAAGATCTCTCAATATTTAACTTATCTAGACTCACGAAACAGTGAGATAGATAGTGAGTTTTATAACAAAGTTTTAATATAAAATAATATTTATATATATATAAAATGGGAATTATTAAACTTAAAGACTTTTTAATTAAGAATGCACCAAAATGTTTAATTTCAACAAAATTATCCGATTATGCTGGTAAAAAAATTGCAATAGATACTTCCCTTATTATTTATAAATATATATTAGCAATGAGAAAAACAGGTCGAGATTTATTATCGGTAGATGGTCGTAATACTAGTCATCTATATGGAATATTAAATTTAATAATTAAATTATTTAGTCATAAAATAACACCTGTATTTATATTTGATGGTAAATCTCCATATATTAAACAATCAACATTACAAAAAAGATGGGAACACCGAATTCAAGCAGAAGAAAAATTAGAAACAAATATAGAATTAACAAAAGAACAAAAGATAACATATTTTATTCAATCCTTTAAAATTACATCTGAAATTATTGATGACACTAAGAAGATGCTCTTTTTATTAGGGGTGCCATATATTGAGGCACCAGAAGAGGCAGATTCACAATGTGTCTCTTTGTTAGAAAATAATTTAATCTATGCTGTTGCAACAGAAGATATGGATTTACTAACATTCAAATGTAATCGATTATTAAAAAATTTTTTTTCGTATGAGGAAGATATCATTGAAATAAGTTATGCTAAAATGTTAGAAGAATTAAAAATTAGTGATAGTCAATTTCTTGATCTATGTATATTATTAGGATGTGATTATTTACCTAGACTACCGGGTTTAGGACAAGTTAAAAGTTTTGATTATATTAAAAAATATAAATCAATTAAAAATATTTTAGAATTAAAAACGATAAAAGAACCTGAAAATTATAATTATGAAGAGGTTGAAGAATATTTTAAAACTGCTAGTAGTAAGTGCATTATACCAACTGAAGATGATTTAACAATAAAATTTCGTGAAAATGAAAATGAGGAAATTCGTAATTTTTTAGTAGATACGTGTAAATTCAATATATTAAAATACAATCGATTCATTTTAATGAAAAAAAAATTTATTTCTTAATAATTAATTTTATTATCTAATTATATGAGTAATTTATTAATTTATATTGCATGTATAATATTTATACTAGTTTTAATGTATAGTTATATTAATAATAGTGAAAATATGACCGAAGAATATATATATGAATTTTTTGATAATGATGTAGTGAATAAACCATTTTCAGCTGTTGGTATTATTGCATTTATGAGAAAACCAATTGATTTATCATTATGGTTTAAACATCATCGTGAATTAGGAGTGACTCAATTTTTTATAAGGGTAGAAGATACACCTGAATTAGAAGATTACCTAAAAAATCAAAAAGATGTATGGTTTGAAATGGGTGATTCTGATAAAAATGGAAATAATTATATAACATTATTTGAGAGACAAATTACATTTATTAATAATACATTAAATCGTGCAAAAGATATGAAAATAGATTGGGTTTTTAACGTAGATGTTGATGAATTATTACATGGATCGTTAAAAATATTAGATACATTAAATAATGATTATAAATGTTTAAAATTAGAAAATGCAGAAGCGGTATTTAGAGAAAATGAACCAACATGTTTTTCAGCAGTTAAATTTTTAAGATGTGGAAAAAGTGCTCCATGTAGAGCATATGCTAATGGAAAATCTGCAGCAAGACCAGTACCAGGTGTAACATCTAAAGGAGTACATAATTTTGCATATAATGATCAAGTATCTGGACCTAATATATATAATGTACCTTTTGATAATTTACATATTTTACATTTTGATTCGTGTTCACTAGGTTCATGGGTTGAAAAATATTATCATTTAAGTAAAAATAATGATAAAAAAAATATACCATTTCCATATTATCATCAAAGTATTGATGCAGCAAAAAATGTATTTGATGTTTATAAAAAATTTACAATATCATATGCAGATTCAGTATCTGAAGATCTTATTTATCATAGAAAAGAATAATAAATAAAATTAAATTTGATAATAAGATAGTAATCTTTCATGGCCATTTATATAATCTTGATTATATGCATGACCATTTATATAATCTTGATTATATGCATGACCATTTATATTTTTTTGATGTAAAATACGTCTATTTATATTATTTTGATTAAATTTCTCAACATTATTTGATCCACCTAATAATGTTGTATTATTATTTTCTAAAAATGGAATTAAAGGTGGTGTTTTTTTAGGACTAATTGTTGTAATTGCATATGACACAAAAGTAAAACCAATCATACCTAATATACTTCTTCCAATAAGAGAATTAAAAAAATTACCTGTATTTGAAATATCTAAAAATTTCATATCTCTTACTCCAAACATAATAATAAAAGGTATTAATTCAAAAACAAATTGTCTTATAAAACCAGTATGTATAACATCTAAAAAATTTGTTGTTTCTATTTTATGATAATATAATATATATATGCATATAAATGCTATTACAGCTATAAATATTGAAAATGTTTTCATATTACAATTGAATTATAAAATAATTTAATTCTAATATTTTTATATATTTTTGAATTACAATTTTATAAATTATTTTTGATATAATTGTAAAAAAAAGGATCATTTGTAATAGTATAATATTTAACGTATTTCATAAATTCATTTGTTGTTTTACTTGTTCTAAATTTGTTTATAAATTCATACGGTGATAATTTATAAATAGGATGATCAATATTTTTTAAACTACATTTTGATAAATAATTACTAGATGTACAATCAATAGATTGAATTTTATCTAATATATTTGATATATTACCAATTTTATTATAAAATTCTTTTGTCATACTTTGATATTTTTTTGATAACATTGAAGTAATATTTATAGGTGACGTAAATATTGTTTGTTCAATTGGTGAAAATATTAATGGATATTCTTTTTTATTATTTTCTATTTTTTCTATTGATTTTAAATATATATTTATTTCATGAATATATGGTGCTTTTTCATATGGATAATACCACGAATAATCAATATTGTTTAAAAAATAATAATTATGTATCCATATTAATCCATTAATATATTCTTTAGGTATATCTTGTGTATATTTTTTTGGTTTTTCTAATTTAAATTCAATAGAGTATTCACCTTCAAGATAATTACTGTCATGAATATTTTTATTTAATTCATTTATAATTTTACCATCTATAGGATCGTTATTAAAACTTGATTCTTTTCTTCGAATATATGATATTTCAGGTAATGAATAAATATCTTTAATATTTTCTTTAATATTAAATTGTTTTATTATATTTGGCAATTCTAATTTTTCTAATTCAGTAAAAAATAATTTTAATTGATTTAAATTAATATCTGAGTCATTTAATATATATCCATTTTTAACAGTATCTAATAATTTATATATATTTAATATTTTTTCAAAATTATGATTTATAGGGATACTATCTAATTTTGGTATAAAATCATCACCAAATATTGTAAAAATAAATATGATATCATTTATTATATTTTGATTTTCTATCGTTTTTTTATTATCAAAAATATATTCTAATATTATTTTTTTAAATAATTCTGTAGACATTATAAAGTCTTCATTTTTTTGTTGATCATATCTCAATATAAAAATATTATGAGGTAAAATAGAAGATAAAAGTATCATATCTGAATCAGGACTATATATAATTATTTTTTTTTCAATAAATAAATCATTATAATTTCTTATATAATTAATAATTTTAATTTCTCCTTCACCACTCATAGTATCATCATTAATTTGTACATTAATAGGAAAATTATAATTTTTAATACTTTTAATTAATTTTTTCATAAAATTTGTTTGTGGTGAAATATGTAATTTATGAAATGAAAATTTAGTTTCATTATATTCTTTAAAATTATAAGGTAGATCATCTAAATCTTTAAAATTAAATGATGAAATTATTTTTTGATTTTTATAATTTATAATTTCACCTATATATCTTCGGTGTCTTTGTTCTAATATTTTACCAATAGTAGGTACTCCATCAATTGCAATATATACTAGTTGTAAATCAGATATATTCGATATATAATATTCAATCTGTTTTATTATTTGATATATTATAATCACATTTATATCAATTTTTTTTATATCTTCAATTAATTGTTTTATACCAAATGGTGTGTGAAGAAAATCTATAGATAAATAAAAAAAATTTTTATAATGTTGATATTTATTCTCAAAAAAATCAATTAATTTTTTAGATGGATTTTTATTAGAAATTAGCAATATTTTATATAAATAATTTAAATCAGATACTATTTGTGATGAAATTTTATGAATAATTGAATTAAAATCAAAAAAAAGTATATCAGCAGATGATTTTTTAAAAGGAGTAATTAATTTTTCTTTATATGACGACAATAAGGTATTAAAAAATTTTTCTACTCCCATAAAATACAAATAGAAAATTATTTTTATTATGCTGTAAAAATATAAAAAGATTTTTCTATTTGTATTTTATAGTAATAATGCCTTCAGGAGGAGGATCAGGATTTGGGATGTCAATCTCAACAACAAATTTGCAATCAGTAGGTAATTTAGCACCACAACCACAACCAGGTGCGGGTTGTAGTAGTGTAATTGAAGCAAATGCAAGTAGTACATCTGCTTCAGCAAGTGTTGGTATGATATCTGCATCTGGTACTACTTCAAGTTCTAATTCAAAAAATACTGCACAATGTGCACCAGATTATATTAATAATCAAGTAACTTTAGTTAAACATAATAGATCAACCGCTGTTGATAAAAATACAATATTGATTAATAAAAATACAATTAAAGCAATGTCAGAGTCAGTAAATCAAATGGTTGTAAATAGTATTACATCAACTAAAAGTACAGCAAGTCAAAATGTTACAACAAATCAATCAATTAAAATTAAAGTGTCTGATGTTGCAGGTGATGTTACAATTAAAAAAACAGGCGCATCAGCAACAATAGATTTAACTAATATTGCAAATATGTCATTCACTGCATTTGACAATGTAAGAACAGATCTTGCAAATGATGTTCTACAACAATTTAAATCAAATGTAAATCAAGAGTCTATGGCTGCTATGCAAGTAGATATGGAAACAAGTATTGCAAATCAAAATGATGCTGCAATTAAAACTAAAAGGGAGATGAAAGTTGAACAAGAACAAAAGACACAACTTCCTGCAGCAAATCCAACTGCAATTATTCCGATTAATAATGATGCGAATGTAAATATTAATCAAGTAGCATCGACTGATATAACTGATTCATCATATTTATCAGCAAATTATACAAATGAACTTAGTACTGACAGAATAATGGAAACTCATGTTATGAATGCGGTAACTCAAAATTTTACAAAAGAATCATTAACTCAATTATCTCAAATTATTAATTCAAATCAAGATATTGTTATTGACGTAGAAGGTGTTGGTGGAAATGTTACTATTGAAGATACATTTCTTAATTTAAATATTGTTTTACGCCAAACATTAACAAGTAATATGAATGTAGGTACTGCAGTTATAAATGCGGTTAGTAATACATTAGGTGCACAAACAGATGATTCAGTTATTACTAAAAATACTGAATCACTTGGTTTAACAAATAAAACTGATACGAGAAATGGTAATACATCTAAAGGTGATATGGAATCTAAATTCGATTATAAACAAACTATATCACAAGATTTTGGTTTGGGATCTTGCGGTAGTTGTGCAAGTAGTTGTATCTGTTGTATTATTTGTATTGTTTGTATATTATCTAGTGGGTTAGGTGCAGTTGGTGGAAGTATGGGAAGTTCTGGTGAAGAAGGTATGGGTGAAGAAAGTATGGGTGAAGGTGAAAGTCCAACAACTAATGCGTCAAGTACAGAACAACCGGCAGCATCAGGTCCAAGTGCTCCTGTCGGCGAAAGTTCAGAAAGTGCTTCTGTTGGTGGATATTATTATTTTGATTAAATTATGTATTTAAAAAAATAATAATATAAAAATTATAATCTAATTAATGGATGAGTATATTTCAAGTTAAACCAAAAGAATGTTTATTATGCAATAGTAATGAAAATATATTTTATGGTGATGATGAATATGGAGAAATGTTTTGTAAATTATGTTTTGATAAACATTCATGTTTTCACTGTAAAAAAATGAATATAAAAATATATTTTACAAAAAGTGATGAAACTAGTAATGAAAAAAATATATATATATCTAGAAATAAAGATTTAGAATTAGATATATATGACCCATACAAATATGTACAAAAAAAAGTAGAAGATGTATTATATTTAAAATTTGGTGATAAATCTAATTTATTCTGTGATCCGTGTTTTAAAAATGAAAATGTATATCATGACCCTAACGATGATAATTTAAGTATTAATAATAATCAAGAAATGGATGATATTGAAGATTTTGATGAAAATGATTTAGATGAAGAAGAAAATAATGAGTATAATGATGCATATTATGTAAGACGTGGTAAGTATGATATGTATTAAATAAAATTAATATTTAAAAAATTGATAATTTATCTATATATAGAATATTATTAAAATTAGTGTAAAATGAATACTGTATCAAAAATTGCAGAAGAACAAATAAAAGATTTGCAAAAACAGAATGAAGATTTACAACAAAAATTAAAGGATTATGAAAGTGAGAATTTATCACTTAGACTTCAATTATCAAGACTCAAAAATATTGAAATTCCTCAACGCCCTAATTCTATTAAAGAATCTATTAATTTATTTGATCATATCGGTGAAAAATAAAAATTGATAATATTATAGTATATAGATATTAAATAGTATAATATCTATAATGACTACTATTTGTGAAATTGCAAAACAAAGTGATCTTGATGCATTAAGAGATGAATTTAATGCATACAAAGATAGTACTGAAAAACAATTAAAATACTTAAATTTAAATATTAATGCATGTATGAAGATTGCAAAAATAAAATTTATTACAAATAAATTTCATATTTCAAATCTTCCGTCTAATATAACTGAGACTATTTTATCTGAATATTTTGCTGAATTTGGTAAAGTATCTAATGTTCAAATTATAAATAATAAACGTAAATTTTATGCATATGTTACATATGATAAATTATCAGACAAAGACAAATTATTGTTCAATAAGCATAATTTATTGAACAATAATCTGAAAATTTCTAATGCAATTCAAAAATATGAATCAAAACAAATCCATTATTCTGAACCAATTGTATATGAACCACCACCAAGATATTATGAACCATTACCAATAAGATATTATGAACCACCTCCTAGATATCATGAACCACCTCCAAGGTATTATGAACCATCGTCAAGATATTATCACAGCGATAATTATCGATAAAATATTATTTTATATTTATTCTTATCATCAAAATATAAAATTTCCAATTTATATTTATTCTTATCATAAAAATTGAAATTTAATTTAATTCTAAATAATAATGTAATTCTTATTACACTTAAAATAGATGGCATCCAGATATAAATTATGTCAAGAAGCGATGGAATTAAATACAAAATATGCAAAAATTAATAATATTGATATTGTAATATTATTATTTGATACAAGTGTTAGAATTTATACAAACATGATTATTTCCCCTGAATCTAAAAGTAATATCTCATATGAACATACTATTGTTGATAATTTATCATATGATGATATTATAAAATATATTAATGAATCTAGACCGATGGGTGGAACAGACTTTTTAATCCCATTTGAGATATTAGAAAAAATAAAAGAATTTAATACAGGATCTATTTTCTTTTTATCAGACGGTCATAATAATAAACCATTAACATTAGAGAATAACCAATTTTTAAACAAATTTAAAAGTAGACTTACCACTCTTGGTATTGGAAAAAAACAATATTTTGATCATATTACACTTGCAAAAATGTCAAATAATGATACTGTGATTGAAGGTGATTCATCTGAGGTGATTCAAAATGAATTACTTGCACAAATGTCTGATGTTACTACCCATGAATTTGATACATGGTCAAATGTAGAAATTGTTATTGCAGGACACCAAGATGATATAAAAATTGGTACAATGATACCAGTTGAATTAATTACAGAAGAAAATTTTAATAAAATTAAGATTATTTCAAACGTGAATAATCCGAATCTTATTATTGAAAAATATGATAATAATTTTATAATTAAAAAGAAAAATTTAATTGTTCCTAAATCAGATGTTATTATTAAAGATATGATTTTTTTCATTACAGATCAATCTGGATCAATGGAATCTGATGGCAATAGTACAAATATATTAAATACATTTAATATTCATCGTTCATTAGATACTGTACATGAAGAATCTGAGAGTAAATTACCTGAAGACGAAATAAAAACACATGTAAAATATACATTAAAATTAGAGACTATGAAACATTATCAACGAATTTTAATGACGTGTTCAAATCCTGATAAAATTAAAGCATATATTTCATGGGATTCTATAGATAAAACAATTAGTAAATCTGAAAGAAAAACAATGATAATTAATGATCCTACTAATTGGACAATAATGAAAAATGATAAAATAAATAAAATATTATCAGTTACAAATGAGATAGGACATTATATTAATATTTCGAATATTAGTGATAAAAATGATAGAATTGGAAATTTTAGAAAAATAAAAAAGATATATGAGGTTAATAAAAATATTTTTACTCTTCTTGATACTGAACCAATTGATGATTTTTCATTAACTGAATTGTTATTTTTTAATAAGAATCATGGATTAAAATTATATAATAGTACATTAACACATGGTCAACGTAATGTTGAACATTTATTATTTTCTGCTTCAAGTGGAGGAGGACGAGCAGTATCAGCAGCAGTAACAATGTCTGCATCACTTGCACTAACTCCATCTCAACAACCTCAATATGAAGAGGAAAATATAAATAATATAGATATAAGTATATGTTCAATTTGTTTTTCAGAAATTCGCCAATTTGTATTTTCATGTGGACATTGTTATGCATGTCATGATTGTGCAGAAAAATTATTAATTAGTGAACCAATGAATCGTTGTTCATATTGTAAAAAAACAGTAACATGGATTCGAAAAATTACAATGACGGATGATCAAAAAAATAGCGATCACTATTTTAAATGTATTAGTGAAGATTGTTACAATATTGCATCTATTGTAACAAAGTGTAAACCAATGTCAGTAGAGGATCCAGATAATCCAGATCAAGGATATCATTTAACATATTGTAATAAATGTTTTCATGGCGTAAAAGCAAATAAGAAATATAAAAAAATGAGACAGTGCTTTTGTGGAGAAACTATTACAACAATTCAAGAAAATATTTATTTTAATTAAATTTTTCTTTATATAGTACATATAAAAATGTCTACTCCCAAAATGCCAACATTCCCACCAATGCCATCAATGCCACCAATGCCATCATTAAAACCTATGACAACATTAGCACCCTTAGCATCATTAAAAATGCCACCATCAGCATCAATGCCAGCACCAGCACCTGAACAAACAATAAAAGCATCAGGCGCACCAAGTATTTTTATTGATTGTGATCAAACTGAAATAAAAGATACTTGTCAATGGTCATCACCATCATCAACTGATCTTTCTGATCCTAAACGTGATATGAAATGTAAAGATACTATGCCACTTAAACTATGGAGAGATGTAGAAAATGGAAAAAGACTATTTAGATGTAAGTCTGGTTCAAATAAAACAAGTCTTGAAACTGACACCTGTAAGATATCAAATACTGCTTTCAAAAAAGAATGTTCAGGTACAGTTTGGTGGAGATCTGCATGATATTACATTATGTAAATAATCAATAAATATTAATTATAAAATTAATATTTATTTATCCGTTAACTTCTTTTCTATTATTTTTTTATTATTTTTTATCATCTTAGATGCATTATATAATTTTGATCTGATTTTTGGTTTCTGATGCTCTTTACTTTCATTTTCTTCTATTTCTTGTTTTGTTGATTCCAATTTTACTTGTAGTTTATCATCAACTTTTAAATCTTTTATTAAAGTTGATACATGCTTTTTATCAACTTGCATTATATTTGATAATAATTCTTCTTGACTTTTAGAATGCCAATCCTCGTTTAAAAATACTAAACCGGTATTACTTCGTAAATTTGATATTAAAAAATTCTGGAATTCAGGATAATTTTTATTACAATGAATTACTTCTGCTGCAACAATTGGGTAATATGTACCACTGGTGCAGATTCTAATCACGTCTTCTTTAGAGAGTCTTGAAAGATCTTCTTTTCCAGCAGAATATATGTTTAATTGGATGTTATTAGTAATGTTATTGGTGATGTTGTTATTCGTTATATTATTATTTGTGATATTTGTATTTTGTAAATTTGTGAGAAACATTTCTTTTAATTTGTTCATCATTGTTATTTCATCTAATTTTTTCTGTTCTGTTTCTTTTTTTGATTTACAATGACCTTTATGATGTTTATTTAAATTAAATTTTGTTGAAAATATTTTTTTACAAAATTCACAACTGTTTTCTGAAATATTTTCTTCAATTTCTGATTTTTTTTCAACTGGTTTACATGGAAATATTTTCATTGAATGATTTTCTAAATTAGCTTTACGAGCAAAAGTTTTATTACAAGTCTTACAGGTAAACATTTTTATATAATTAATTCTAAATAATATTACTATATATAATTAGAATTCTTTAACTGTATTTTTATTCCAAAATATTCCAAAATATTCCAGAATATTCCAATATCTAATGAAATATAATTATACTATAAAAATATAGATAAAAAAAATATATTTAATATATGTTACTTTGTTTTTGAAAATAATTACAATAATTAAGTAACATGTTCTGAAAAAATATTCCAAAATATTCCAAAATACAATGATACATGGAATTCAATAGATTTTTACAGTAATTATATTCCAAATATGGAATATACGGTATTTTATATTGTAAATGATTTATTTTATTTATTTTTATATATTATATTATATTATATTATATTATATTTTACTGTATTTTTTTACTATAAAAATATAAGAAATAATAATAAGAAATAATAAGAAATAATAAGAAATAATAAAAAAGTAGTGAAAAAAATAAAAGAAAAAATTCCATTCCAAAATACAGAGAGAGAGAGAGACTAAGTAGAAAAAGAAACTTTTTGAAAAATTCAAAAAATAAATAAAGAAATTATTTTAAATTACAAATATTTATTTTATTTAAAAAGTAATTATTTTGAATATCTAACTCTTTTTTTATTTTACAATTTAATTTAACATGTTTTATTACATTATGTTTTTGATAAAATGATATATTGCAGTAAGGGCATTTTTCATTTATAATTGGTTTATTTACATCTTTAAGAAGTGTATTAACAATTGATTTAATTTTTGGATCCAGTTTTATAACACATAGATTTTTTCTATGATTTTCAAGATGTTCTTTACATGTAAAAGTTATATTGCATTTTTCACATTTAACTATATTATTTATTATTAAAGATGGTGTTATAGTTGAAATATTTAAAATTTGATTTATTATAATTTCTTTATTTTTATTATCTTTACATTTTTGTTTTATAACTTTACAGTTAATTTTAATATGTTTTGTTAAATTTGATTTATTATAAAAAAATTTATTACATTCAGTACACTTTACACTCACCTTAACACTCTTCTTTACACTCTCCTTAACACTCTCCTTAATACTCTCCTTTTCTTCATATTTAATTATCCCATATTTTTCAAATATATGTTTTATATCATTAGGATTACATTTAAAAAATTCTTTTCCAGGTAATCTATCATATCCAAATTTTATAATTTCTTTATGAATGGTTTTTTCAATATTAAATCTTTTACAATAATCAATTTCAATAAAGAAATCTAACTTAAATGGGATAGGAATAGAAGTATTATTTAATCCTTTCATTCTATCTTTTATAGTTTTTCCAGTTTCACCAACCTTACAATAATTATTCATGCTAGGATTTGTAACACAATAAATTATTCCGGGCATTTTATTCTACTTCTTAAATAGTCTAATCTATATATGTTTATTTTTTTAAGTCTATTGCCGATAACATCTTAATCATATCTTTAAAATTATTATTGATAACGTCTTGAGGTAACCAAACTCTTTTACCGTTAACTATTGCGCAATACATACTTCGATCTTCCATATCTAATAAAGATCCAATCAAACTATTACCAGAATGTATACCGCCGTCAATCCCAATTGCACCACATGAACATAATTTATAATCATGAGTATCATAACTAATAATTGTATCATTACATATTTTACAATACAACGCATGTCTTATTTGAACATATTTAACACCACCATATATTATTGTTGACATAATAACAATTAATATATAAATATATAAATTAATATATTTATAATATTATTAATGGGTAATTCATCAAGTAATCAATATGGAGGCAATCCCCAACTTTTTCGTGCAATTAAAGAAAATAATATAGATATGGTGAAAGGATTAATAATTGCAGATAAAACGATTATAAATAATCGTTGGCGTAATGACTCAACACCATTAATTGAATCTATAGAAACTAATTCTATTGAATTGATTAATTTTTTTATAGAGAATGGTGCATTGATTAATATACAAGATACAGATGGATATACTGCATTACATCATGCAGTATCAAAAAATACACCCGAATCTTTTCAAATTATTAAATTATTATTAGCAAATAAAGCGAATCCAAAAATAAGATCAGTATCAGGACATATTCCAATTGAATTATTGAGAATACAAGGAGAACCATTACTTTATCAAAGACAAATTATAGAAGAATTACAAAAATATACTAGATATACATTTACTGAAAAACCAACTAATAGAGAGATTATTACAATGTCAGTAAGATTATTTACTAATATCCCACAAAAAATGGCGGGCACTGATATAGATTCAACTATATTTAGTAGTTATAATGGTGATAATAAAACAATATTAGATTTTTTAACTGAAGAAGGTAGAGATGCATTAATATTTTTATTAGGCAAAACACAAGAGGGAATATCTGCATCAGAAGTATTAAAAAATATTAATGATGGTTCATATGTATATTATGAATGTAGTAGAGTAGGAGGAGTATATCCTAATCCCGATATTGTATATATTGATCCGTATGTACGTCTTCCATTAAGTTTTCCAGTATATATTCCATATGAAGATGCAAAATTAATGATGTCACAACATCAATTTTGGGAAATTATAGAAACTCCGGATGTATTAAATTTTACTGTATCTGAAAATTTTATAAAATCTAAAGATGCAGTAAGTGCTGATCATTGTCAAGAAGGTTCTGCAAAAAGAGTTTATAGATTACGTCCATATATCCCAATAATTGGTTTTACCGCCAAATAATCTAATTTTGGTACTTCTTAAATATAATCACAATCAATTGCAATATATTCTTTATCTTTAAGAATTACCTTAAATGGTTTACCACAACCAATTACACCATTTTTAATATAATTTTCACATTCATTTTTACTTGCATGAGGTGGTATTTGTTGTTGAGTTTTTATAATAACACCATGACGAAAAATAGCACAATTTAATTCTTCAATTAAAACAAGTAATTTACAATGAGGACATGTTATAGTAAAATTATTCATAATATAATAATTTTATTATTTATTTGCATAAAACGCGATTCTTTTTGCTCTTAATTCTTCCGATGTTAATACTATATTAGTATTTTCTTCATTTACAATCGTATTCAATGAACTACCTGTTAAACCACACATTTTTATCCACTCATCTTTAGTTATATTCCGAAAGGTCCCAATACATATACTTTGATCTTTTTGTGTCTTTTGTCCCATATGAGTTATGTACTGACAATTTGTCATAACTATATATTTTTCCCATGATATTTGAGTTTTAAGGCATAAAGCGTAAAAAGTGGATAATTCTTTCCAAGTGACGCAATGTTTTCTATTATTTGAATGTTTTTTATATTTGCATTGGACTGCTGTATAAAATCCATTATTTTCACATATAATATCTATACCCATATCACGTCTTTTCATATTTAATTTAACTAAAATCTCATCTGGTACATCAGGCAGACGCCAAACTTTTTCATAATTTGATACATGTTTAAGATACAATACACAAAATTCTTCAAAAATATCACCACGTATTTTTTTATTATCACGTTTTCTCATTTCAACTAAGGAATGAGCAGGAATAGAATACCATTTTTGACATTCTAATACAAATTCATCAAATAAATTAGTAGGTGATCGTAAAAATACTTGGTGTAATATACTTGGTAGATTATTCATTTTTTGTTATTAATTTATATATTAATAATAAAAAATTTTCAATAATTATTTTAACAAGTAAAATACTATTTTTGGATTTTCATATATTCTTCTTATTAAATATGGTATAGCATCATCAAAATTTCCATATGGTAAATATTTATATGTAGTTATACCAGATTTTACTATTTTTTTAGTATCATTTGTAATAAATCCATATAATGATGCATGTGCTATCTTAGTAGAATCATTTTTATTATCTTTTATATAATCTATCATTTGGTTAATATTATTATAATTATGAGTACATATAAATGCATGTAATGAACTATTATTAAAGATTAATTTCATACCATTTTCAAATGCAGAATCTGTCTCTTTTTTATTACTGAATAATTTACCAGATTTATAATCTTGATTATAATAAGCACCTCGAACAAGTTTAATACCTAAATTATTCGTATGATGAATATCATAATTTAAGGTAGAATAACCATCTTTACGATACATTTGATATGTTTTATAAATATTAATATCTTTTTTATTGTATTTATAGATCAATTTATTAGTAATATCATTAATTATAGTATGTTTTGAATCTTCTTCTGCATCTATCATAATTTTTTTATCTTTATCAATTAATGCATTGACAAGATAATCTATTTTTTTTTCATTAAAATTAAACGAAGAAAGTTTTATTGCAATATAATCAATTTGTTGAATCTCAGATAATTTTATATATTCTAAAATTGATTGATTTATAGATTGATAATCATGGGATGATTCTTTAATATAATCAATAATTGGATATAAATTTTGAGAATGTAATTCATTAATTTTATTTTTTATTGAATTAATTGTTTGACCAGCAGTAAAATTTGTAAATAATTTTTGTAATAAATATTTATTTATCATTTTAAAATAAATATTTATATTAATTTATATTTATATTTGGAGAAATTACACATACATATTTATCAGATGATAATCCAGGAATTGGATTTTTTGAAAAATTTGATATTTTAGTTGCTTTTTCGTTTGTAGAAGATTTATCCTCGTTTATACACATACAACCAACCGTATCAAGTCCAACGAATGTATCTGTTACAATACCATATTTATTTTTGTCTATAGGACTTAAAAATGTTGATTGATAAGTACATTTTTGTACACCTGAAATTGTTGCTTGTGTATTATTTACAATACTATCAGATACATTAGTTGCTACTGCGCTAGTTGCATTTCCAATTGTATTTGTAAGTAAATCTGACGCTAAACTAAAAGGATTTGACATATATTATATAAATAAAAATATTTTCTTTATATATGTATAAATATGATTTAAAAGTTGAATCAGGAATGTTTCCTGAAAAAATAGTAAATTATTCAGTAACAACATCATTACCTAATAAATTAGATTTAAGTCAGAAATTAAAAATGTCATATGATCAAGGTAGTTTAGGAAGTTGTACAGCAAATGCACTTTTATATACTTTTATTTATAATGATCCTACATTTTCTCCTTCAAGATTATTTTTATATTATAATCAAAGATTATTAGATAATACTATTTCTATTGATAATGGATCTACATTAACACAAGGTATAAATGCATTAATTAAATATGGTGTATGTTCTGAAAACAATACTCCATATATTATTTCAAATTTTAAAAATAAACCAACTGATATTTCATATACAGAAGGATTAGACCATCAAATTATTTCAGCATCAAGAGTATTACAAACATTAGATAGTTTAAAAGGATGTTTAAGAAGTAATCAACCTTTTGTAGTTGGAATATTAATATATAGTTCATTTGAATCATTAACTGTATCAAAAACAGGTTACGTTTCAATGCCAAATGTTAAAAAAGAACAATTATTAGGAGGTCATGCCGTAACTTGTGTTGGATATGATGATGATAGACAGGTTTGGATAATGAAAAATTCATGGGGAACTAAATGGGGAGATAATGGAAATTTTTATCTACCTTATAGTTATTTATTAAATAAAAATTTAGCAGGTGATATGTGGAAAATAACACAAGTAGAAATAGTTAGAACCCTTGTTCCTGCGAATATTAGATTAGTAGTAAATTCTATCAATCAAAATGTAAAACATTTAAAAAAATTTACTAAATAATTTAATCATAATATTTTATTTTTACACTTTCAATTAATTCTTTGGGATGTTGTTTATATACAATATCCCAAAATGGTTGTAACCCTTCTATTGGAAAATGATCATGAGTATATAAGAATAAAATTTGTTCATCAAGAGAAAACATAGGAAAATCATTTAAAAATTCAATTGATTTTGCACTATATTTACAGTAATCAAGCATACGTGATTTTTTTTCAGCATGGTAAACTTTATCAAGATATTTAAAATATCCATTATCATTTTTAATACACTCGTTATAAATATCACAATATTTTCTTGGGTGATCTTCACCAAAGCATTTACTACAAATTGGAGAATGTGAAATATCAATGTTATATCTTTCAATTCGAGATATAATGTGGTCATTTGTAGTATGATTCTGGGAACCACATATGTCACATAAACTTAATTTAACAAAACTAAATTTGGGGAGATTAAAATCGATATAATCGTTCATTTTGTAATATCCTAATATAGTAATTGTCAAAACTATTGGTAATTTATATAGAATTAATTATTCAATTTTTTTATATAAAAAATAAATGTATCATAATAATATGCAGTCTGTTTTATTTTTATTAAATTATAAGACGTTAACAACTGATATATTAGATTCAGTTTTATCAATATATATATCACAAACAAATGAATTAAATACAAAAATATTAAATTTAGATAAAACAAAATTATCATGGTTAACGTTAGTCCAACCATCTATTGATATTAATGATACATATATAATTTCTGCATTTATTCAAATGAAACAATTTCATCCAGATGAAAAAATTAGAGAACATGCAAATAATATATCAACAAAATTAGAACAATTTTCAATTGAAAATAACATGAGAAAAGATATATATAATATTGTTAAATATTATTATAATAATCAATATAAAATAGAACAAACTAAATTATCAGAAGAACAAAAATCATATATTGAAGATATTATAAAAAATTACAAACATTCAGGATTAGATTTACCTGATGATCAATATAATAAATTAAAAAATATTAAAAAAGAAATATCACAATTATCTTCACAATATGAATTAAATTTAGATAATTATAGTAGAACATTTGAATATACAAAAGAACAATTAGATGGTCTTCCTGATAAATTTATAAAAGATCGTATATCAAATAATAAAATAAAAGTAACATTAGAATATCCAGATTATATACCTGTTATGGAATATTGTAAAAATAGAGATATAAGAAAACAATTAAATTATGAATTTAGTAGACGTGCATATGATACTAATATAGAATTAGCAGAAAAGATTTTTACATTAAGAAAAGAAATTGCAAGTATATTTTCAGTAGAGAATTATAGTGATTATAAATTATTTGATTCAATGGCGGATTCAACCAAAATAGTAATGAATTTTTTAGATAAAATACATACTAAAATAAAACCATTAATAAAAAAAGATTTTGATATATTATTATCACTTGCACAACAAGATAATATAACCAAATTAGAATTATACGATATTGCATTTTATAGTAGAATTTATATAGAAAAAACAATAAAAATAAACAAAGAAGAATTAAAAAAATATTTTCCGATACAAAAAACAATATCAAATATTTTAATGATATATCAACAATTATTGGGATATGTATTTGAAGATATAACAGATGAATATAAATATACATTATGGGATGATAAAGTAAAGTTATATATGGTTAAAGATCAATACACTAATTTAATTAAAGGTTATTTTTATTTAGATTTATATCCAAGAGAGGGAAAATATGGTCATGCAGCAGTATTTCCATTTATATCTAAATCAAAAAACACATTACCCGTTGCATCAATGGCATGTAATTTTGATTCTACTAATTTGTCATTTAGTGAATTAGAAACATTTTTCCATGAATTTGGTCATGTAATGCATCATATATCATCTGTATCAACAATAAGTGGAACAGCAAGTTTTGGATGTGAACAAGATTTTGTAGAAACACCAAGTCAAATGTTTGAAGAATGGTGTTATACAAATAAAACATTAAAATTAATGTCAGAAAATATTCCAGATGATGTTATTGAAAAAATAAAACAAAAAAGAAATGTATTACAAGGTTATTATTACGCAAAACAATTATCACAATGTTATTTAGATATGAATATTCATTCTAAAAATTATAATCATAATTCATTTGAAACATATAAGAAAATTACAAAAGATATATTAGGTTTAGATATTCCAGATAATACATCATTAATATCAAGTTTTTCACATTTAATTAGTGGATATGATGCAGGATATTATGGATATTTATGGTCATTAGTATATGCAAAAGATTTATTTACCAAATTTATTGATCGAGAATTGGATCAATCTATTGGAATGTTATTTAGAGATACTGTATTATCTCAAGGATCAATTAGACCTTCATTAGAATCAGTTACTATATTTCTTGGTAGAAAACCGAATGAAGATGCATTTATATCAAGTATAATATAAAAGATGCATTTATATCAAGTATAATATAAAAGATGCATTTATATCAAGTATAATATAAAAGATGCATTTATATCAAGTATAGTCTACTCAACAATATTATATGAATATAAACCATACGCCATAGCAAATGCATATGGAACACCTATAAAAATAGATGCATATTCATTTATAGGATAATATTTCTTTGCATTTTGATCTGATTTCATATTTGCAGTGTTTACCCATAATAAAATATATCCGATTGTTGTAATTGCAACTGGAACTAAACTATATAAAATATTTTCTTGTGGAAAAATTAATAAAAGTATATTAATTGAAACACCTAAACCAATTGCAATACAAACTGATAAATTATTTTTATAAAAATCAGAAACAGTATTATCTGTACTCATTAACATTGTATTTTGATATGTCAATTTCCAACCATTAATTACAGAAACTATACAAAAAATACCTATAATCATTTTTAAAATCCAATATGACATTTTATTAATTTATATAATATAAATTAATAAATTAATTTATTTATTTATATTACTTTTCGATATATATTAGAAATATGATTTTTAATACAAATAATATCATTTACTTTTGCACCTAGTGTAACACATCGCCAATCATTTACACTTATAGAATACAATACTTTCGATGAAGATATAAAATCTTCAATAAGATATTGTTTTTCAAAATCATATAATAATCGAATAGAAGATAAACAAGGATCTATAAGATGAAAAGTATGTTTATCGATACTCATATTAATATATATATTTTATATTATATTATTTTATAAAATTTCCAATTTATTTTTCCTAACGTCAGAATAAAATTTCCAATTTATTTTTCCTAACGTCAGAATAAAATTTCCAATTTTATTCTTCCTAACCTCAGAATAAAATTTCCAATTTATTTTTCCTAACGTCAGAATAAAATTGAATTCTAAACATTCTGAAAAACCAATAAAATATAAAAAGGTATGCACGTATAGCTCAGTTGGTAGAGCATCGCTCTTATGAAGGACATTGATTCTTTAGCAAGGCGAGAGTCCCGGGTTCGAATCCCGGTATGTGCAGATCTGGTCGATGGGTACCATAAACCTATCACTATACATGGGTGGCCGAGCGGTTAAGGCGACAGGCTTAAGTTAGTGTTGACATTGATTGACAATAACAAGAGATCTGTTGGAGCAATCTTCAGGGGTTCGAATCCCCTCCCATGTAAAACTTAATTTAAAACAATCAAAACAATTCAAAAATATTCCCTTTTATTTTATTATTATAATATATGATTATTGCTAGTATTGGATCCAATTGTGAAGTCGGTATAATGATTAATAAATTTTATGATAATCAAATATACTCTCATTTATTCAATTGGACTAATATTAAGATAGATAAACTTTGTTTAATTTTAGATAATATTCATATTCTTTCTAATTTAAATAATTATAAATTTATTATTAGATTATTCGAAGGTGAACTTTATAAATTAACAATAAATACTCTTGATTCATTATCTATAATTGATCTTCAAAAATATACTAAGATTAATATTGATTTTGAATTTTATTATAATAATGAACTTTACTTTTGGAGTCATGGTTTATCATTTGTAAATAATGATTTTAATATTCAAAATTATAATACATATATATTAGAAATACAAAGCAAAATAGAACATCTTGTTAAAAAAACGTTATATTTGTTTTCATCAAATGAAGAAACATTTATTTATTTAAAAGCACTAAAAAATGAATATACAAAACAAGATTTTATTAATTTATACTCTTCTATTATTAAAGATAATATTCATCTAGGTATTATATTTGAAAAAAATGATGATTATAATTCTAATGATTATCAACTAGAATTAAAAAATACTAAATTATTAGGTGTTGATCAATTAACACCACATAAAAATGCAATAGATTACGTAAAATATAATACAGAACCACTTTATAAAATTTTATTTAATTTATAAATATAATGAAAAAAGAAAATAAATCTCTCTATAGCGATGATCATCCAGAAACATCAACTAAAGGTACTGGTTTCAAAGACAAGCAAAAAGCATTAGATACATTAAAAATAATTAAAAACAGAGATATGACTTATCAAAAACAGGTAGTAACAACAATGTATAATAGAGCAAAATATCATCCATACCAAACTCCTGAAATGAGAGAGGCAATGAAAGTTTATGATGAATGGTTAAAAAAACATAAATAATTAAATAACCAGTCTATAAATATCGTTATTATTATTTCTCATACAAATAATATCATTTACTTTTGCACGTAATTTAATTGATAATTCATCATTTACTGATATTTTATTCATATGTGTTTTATATATTTGTTTATAATTATATAAAATATCTGATTTTTCATGTTCTTTTACTAAACGTGCTGGTCTATAATGGATATCTAATTTTTCAAAAGACATTATATATAATAATACTTTATAATAGTTTATATATTTATTTATGTATTTCTGAAATTAGTATAATTAAACAAATAACTATATATTTAATAAATAAAATGAACCAAATAATAGAAACCCTTTCCTTTGATGATGTTTTAATTTCACCAAGATCTTCTGATATTACCAGTAGAAAAACAATTTCATTAAAAACAAAATTAACAAATAAAATTTCATTAAATTTACCATTAATTTCATCACCAATGGATACTATTACTGAAGATAAGATGGCAATTGAAATGGCATTAAATGGAGGATTAGGGATCATTCATCGTTATAATACGATAGAACAACAAGTAGAAATGGTTAATAAAGTAAAAAGATATTTATCATATATTATAACAAATCCATATACTATATTAGAGACAGAAACAGTACAAGATTTATTAAATAAGATTAAAGAGTATAGTGTTTATAGTTATTTAGTAACAGATGATCAAAATACGTTAAAAGGTATTGTAACAAAAAGAGATTTAAATGCGCATATAATTAGTAAAAAAGAAAATAACATTAAAATAACAGAAATAATGACACCACAAATTAAATTACATTGTATGTATAATGGTAAATTTTCAAGACAAGAAGTAATTGATTTGATGAATAAATATAAAATAGAAAAAGTACCTGTAACAGATATTAATTATAAAATCAAGGGTATGATTTTATATAAAAATTTGATGGATTATGAAATGAATAAAAATATATATTCTCTAGATCCTCAAGATAGATTATTAGTTGGTGCAGCGGTTGGTATTGTAGGTGATTATATGGAACGTGCAAAACAGTTAGTAACAGCGGGGATTGATATTTTATGTATTGATGTTGCAAATGGATTTAATAAAACAGTATTAAATGTAGTGAAAGAATTAAAGGAATTAAATGTAGAAATTATGGTAGGAAATGTTTGTAATCCAGAAGGATTTAAATTTTTATGTGAAGCGGGTGCAGATTGTATTCGTGTTGGAATTGGAAATGGATCAATTTGTTCTACACGTTTAGTAACAGGTGTCGGATCTGGACAATTTACTGCACTGATGTCTTGTAGAAAAATTGCACGAGAATATAATGTTGGAATGATATCTGATGGTGGACATTTAGGAAAAGATGGTAATATTGCTAAAGCACTTGTAGTTGGATCTAGTGCAATGATATTAGGAAAAACATTAGCGGCAACAGATGAAACACCTGGAAGAATTATTAATAGAAATAATCGTCGTGTTAAATATTATCGTGGAATGGCATCTGCGATGGCGATGGTATCTAAAGCAGAAATTTCCAAACAAGAATATAATGAGAATCAAACTAGTGAGGGTGTTGATATGGAAATTGAGATTAAAGGTCCAGTAAAAAATATTGTAAAACGAATTGAATCTAGTATTAAATCAACAATGAGTTATATTGGATGCAAAGATATTGATGCGTTAAGGAGTATTGAAGATGAATTAGTATATTATAGACAATCAGTTGGAACGATGTCAGAGACATCAATTAGAGGTAAGACGTTATAATTAATAAGTTAAACTCTAATTATTTTACTATGATAATCATTTTTTGTTATAATTAAAAATAAAACACTAGTTGTTATAGTTCCATATACAAATCCATTAAAAAATCCATCATTATAAACTTGTTGCATATATTTAGATAATATATCAGAGAAATTATTAGTATCTTGAGGATTGTGTGGCGGTGTCATTTTTATACTTTAATTAATTATTATTCTTTATTTGAAGATAAAAATTGATAATATTTAGTTTAAAGCTTCAGAAATATTCTATAAAAAAACCTATTTTGGGTATTTTTATAGGCTATATAAAAAAATATCTATATAAAAGACAAATGGAGAAAAATATCACGAAATATACGTGTGATAAATGTGGAAAAGAATTTAAACAAAAAAGTCATTATACCAGTCATTTAAATAGAAAGACTCCATGTATTACTGATAAAAAATTAAAAGAATATCAAAAAGTAGATGATCAATCAGTTGAAAAACATAATTTAGAAATTACAGAAATAAAATCCAAAAAGAAATTCATCGATTTATTTTGTGGTATAGGTGGATTTCATCAAGCATTAAAATCATTAGATTTAGAATGTGTATTTGCATGTGATATTGATAAGAACTGTCGAGAGGTTTATAAGAAAAATTATGGATTAGAACCAGCAAGTGATATAACTAAAGTAGATGAAAAAACATTACCGGATTTTGATGTAATCTGTGCAGGATTTCCATGTTTTGTTGCTGGTACAAAAGTATTAACAAATAGTAATTATAAGAATATTGAAGATATTCAATTAACAGATAAATTATTAACACATACTGGAAATTATAAATCTATTTTAAATTTACAACGAAAAAAATATTCAGGTAATATATTTAGTATTGATTTTGATTATATTCCAAATACAATTGTTTGTACAGAAGAACATCCATTTTATATTAAAGAAAAATCAAAAATATGGGATGATAATTTAAATAAATATATTGATAAATTTTCACATCCATATTGGTTACCAATTAAAAATATTAAAAAAAATAATTATTTTGGTATGATAATTAATACTAAAAATGAACTACCATCACATATAGATAATAATAAAATTGAATATTCACTAATAGATATTAATCAATTATATAATAAAGAAAATTGGTTTTTATTAGGATATTTTATGTCTAATGGATGGATAAGTAAAATAAGTAATTTTATTGGATTTATAATAAATCAAAATGAAAATCGTGATATAATTTTTTATAAATTAGATAAAATATTAAAATTAAGAAATGCAGAGTGTAGTATACCAAACAATAAAAAATATTATTGTAATGATTTTATATGGTATAATATTTTAAATTTATTAATAGATAATATTCCAGATTGGATTGAAAATGCACCAATTGATTATATTCAAGAATTTCTAAACGGATATCAAATTAATCGTAAATCAGTAAATAAACACGGATTATGTCAAATAATTACAAAATCGCATAATATTGCAATGGGATTACAAAGATTATATTTAAAATTAGGGTATATATTTTCAGTATCAAAATGTAATGAATCTGAGGAAATTAAATATTGCCTAAGAGGATATTTATTCAAAAGAAATACACCTTATGCATTCATAGAAGATAATTATTTTTGGTATAAATCAAAGATAATTAATATAAAAACTCAACGTGATGTATCAGTTTATAATTTTGAAGTAGAAGATGATAATAGTTATATTGTTGAAAATACAATTGTACATAATTGTCAAGCATTCTCAAATGCTGGTAATAAACAGAATTTCAGTGATAAACGCGGAATGTTATTTGAACATATATTACGTATTGCAATTGAGAAAAAACCATCGTTTTTATTCTTAGAAAATGTAAAGCATATTAAAAAAATATCAGATGGAGAAGTATTCACACATATTTTAAAACGTATTGATGAAAGTGGTTATTACGTTGATGAAAATAAAAGTATATTTGAATTATCTCCGCATCAATTTGGTATACCACAACATCGCGAGCGAGTAATTTTTGTATGTATCAGAAAGGATATATATGACAAAGAAAAAGTAATAGAAATAATTCCACCAAATAGTCCTATAAATATGGAAGGTATTATAGAAACAAATATTAATATAACGAATAAATATAAAATATCGAAAGAAGTAGAAAGCATATTAAGTGCATGGGATGAAATGGTTAAAATATGTGAAACAAACCAGAATATGTCACCTACTATATTATGTAATGAATTCAATACTGTTTATACAACAGAAGAATTTAAGAAATTACCAGAATGGAAACGAGATTATATAACTAAGAATAAAGATATTTATAAAAAATATAAAACTCAATGGGATACATGGTATATTAAACATAAAGATCTTTTAACTAAAAAAGAAATTTATGGTAAATTAGAATGGCAGGCAGGTAAGAAAAAAGAAGATGATAGTATTTGGAATTATTTCATTCAATTACGTCAATCTGGTATAAGAGTAAAGAAAAATGATTATTTTCCAACACTAGTTGCAATTGTACAAACACCAATATATGCAAAAGAAAAACGATATATTACACCACGAGAATGTGCAAGATTACAAGCATTTCCTGATAATTTTATTATGCATGAATCAGATAATGTTGCATATAAGCAATTTGGAAATTCAGTATGTGTAGATGTTATGAAATTTGTTATGGAAACAGTATTAAAATTATATGATTTTATTTAAAATTAATTATATAAATTAAGTTGATTTAATAAATGTATCGTAAAGATATTCATAAATCATAATTTCTTGAATTTTATTTATATTTGTTTCTTGTTCTGTTGTAAGAGCAGGAAATTTATAAATATATTCAGGACACTGTTTATCTATATGTGAAAACAATGCACTTTTGTAAGAGATAGAACCTGCATCTTTTTTAAGATATATTTTTTGATTAACAATATTACTTGGAAAAATATATAATTTTTTATCATTGATAACACATAATATTAATGTCATATTAATATTATGTTTAGCGGTAGACAATGTATTAATCAATCGTACATCACCTTTACTTTTTTGTGCTTTGATTGAATATTTTAATTTTAGCATTTTAATATCATTTTTGTATTCTGATCCAGATGAATGTGTTTTATCCAAATCTTCACATTTAAAACCAATCTCTAGAAATGCATTCAATAATGATTTCTCAATTAGTTTACCATAGATAAATTTATTTTCGTTTTTCTTTGGTGGAAATTTTTTACTAATCGAGATAATTTCAATAAAATATTTGCGCATAATATCAGGATTATTATTTAATAATTCAATAATTAATTTGCATTTAATTTTAGATTTATTACAAATATTACGATACCATTTTTGAATTTTAAGAATTGAATCATCCGTATTTACTTCTTGATTTATATTCTCTGTTTTTAATTCATCTATCGTTAGTGGTTTATCATCTTTAATTTGTAAAGTAGATCCAAATAGATCAATTAGATCATTTACGTCAGTATTTTTAGGTTCCATTGTGTTACTCTATTATAATAGCATTTTGTATAAATATATTTTTCAAATTTTCAAAAAAGTTGATTTTTAATATAATTACAATCAATAGATAATTATAATAAAATGAAGGGTCAATTGTGGAGATTAAAATTATATTATTCTATATGTGACGTATTATTTAATAAATATGAAATATTAGATGAATTATATATACCTGAATTAAATCATAGTATAAATATGATAGATGGTGAATATAATGTGATTAAACCATCAAGTAATAGATATAAAAATCAAAATATTTTTTCACAAAAAATAGTCACAGAATTAGTAAATAATGTTGAAATAGAGAAAAAAGATTTGATTAAAATTAAGAAAATGATTAAACAAAAAAAAGAGAATTAATAAAAATTTCCAATTTTTATTCATCCTAATGTCATAATAAAAATTTCCAATTTTTATTCATCCTAATGTCATAATAAAAATTGAAAATCTATTATTTTTAATTTAATTTATTACTATAATTAAACATTAATCAAAATGTCATATAATATTTCATCAAGTACTGCAGAATCTGTATTAAAAGATTCATATATGATGAATATTAGTCCTCCACCTGGATTAACTCAACAACCTTTATATCAATCTCAATATCAAAATTATTATCAACAATCATTAAAACCAATAATTCAAATGACTGAATTAGAAAATCAATATGTAAATACAAATAAACCAAATGTATATGTTCCTGTTCCAGGATCTACTAAAAATTTATTATATCCATCAACACCAGTTAATTCTCAATCTGAAAATATAACAAATGAACGAACACTATTTGAGAAAGAATTAATTGGAGTATTAACTACTTTTAAAACAAAAATAGATAATTTTGATCAATTTAAAAATAATGTTGAAAATCAATTAGGAATTTTAAATAATAGACTTAATAAATTATCAGAATTTGTTATGAGTATACATTCAGATTTAATAACAATAAATACAAATTTAATTAAAAAAGAAATGAAAGAAGTAATTAAAGAAGAAATTAAAGAGAATAAAGAAGAAATTAAAGAAGAAAATAAAAAAGAAATTAAAAAATCACATGCTATTCCGTCTAAAGAATTAATCGACGAAGTATATACTTTATTATCAGATAAGACTAAACCAATGTTATTAAATACATTAAGATCTAAATTATCTAAAAAAGTTCTACCATCTGTAAATTTAAAAGGTAATTTTAAAAAATTAATTGATAATATACCTGGAACAAAAAAGATTATTGAAAAAAGAATTGATATTATTGGTAATACTATATATGAATATTTATATTATATATGTGATGAAGAAAAAAAAATTAAGAACTTTGATACGATTTGTAAATAATCATTAATTTATTATAATATTTTAACATTTTATTTTCATATATATTTGATTGACCACCTCTTAACATTGGTTCTTTATTCTCATCTGAGGAATCTGTATAATATACTGGATTTTTATACTTAGAAAAATCAATTAATGGTTTATACTTATATGAATCAAACGATGGTTTATTTTGAGAATTTAAATCAGTTGCCTTTGCATATAATGGTCCTCTTTTTCCTAATGGTTTGAATGCTTTATATACATCTTCCTTAGAATATTCACCTGATTTAAGTGCGCTATCAAATGCTTTATTAACGACAGATTTAGATAGCGTATCTAATGGATTATTACCGCTTAAAATTTCAGTTGCAATATCATCTCTTATTTTTTCTTTTAATTTTGTAGGTAGTTCTGTTATAACATCTTTTAATACATCTTTAGCAAATGGAG
>Ga0114973_10000073_pt1 | contig 61793 bp, 27 predicted proteins | sample M_140807_MF_Meta_FD_87025 | JGI IMG/M metagenome (GOLD analysis project Ga0114973, IMG submission 87025) | Freshwater microbial communities from Lake Montjoie, Canada to study carbon cycling - M_140807_MF_MetaG | ecosystem: Environmental > Aquatic > Freshwater > Lake | place: Lake Montjoie... | reverse complement strand
TATTTTGCAATAATTTCTGGATACATATCATCACCTTTTATAATACGACCAATAAATCTTCTTTTATTATTATTCCATGATATTTTTATTATAGTATCTAGATTTTCTGTTAGTATTTTATTATAAATTTCTTCTTTAGATAAATTATATAATTGACCATTTTCATATCTAATTTGTAATATGGGTTCTGTAATTGGATTGGATGTAATATGTATTATTTGGAAAACTTGTGGTTCCATATTTTTATAAGTAATAATTAATAGATTTGGATAAAATAAATTCAATTTTTATTTTGACGATAGGAAGAATAATTATTGAAAATTATTTATTTTATTAGTAATATTTATAAAATAAATCAATATAAAAATGCCTAAAAAAGTACTTAACGGAAATGATATTAAATATTCACTCGTATATGTAGATAAGGATTATATACCTAATTTAAAAACATTAGAAAATAGACGTTATGATATTATTGGATATGGATCTATGATTAATAATCATTATACTTTTTATTCAATTGAAGATAATTATTCTCATGCAATTGTAAATCATTGGACTGAAAATATAGTAAAGAATTATGATACACATGATTATTGGATTCTTATTAATACACATCCTTGTAATTTATATACGATTATGATTGATATATATGAATCCGATAGTTATATATGTGAACTAAATAATTTTGATATTTGGGAGACTGAAGCGAAAGATTGTCTGGTTGCCGTTGTAACAAATATTGTAATTGGTTAATAATTTAATTAATATAATAAATTAATTTTTTTAAAGCACTGCAAGCTTCTTCATGATGATGTTAGACTCATCCTCAGAGATCCACACACCAAATCCACTAATGTAGTGAGTATCCTGTATAGGAGTCGACATGGTGGTGCAACGAGGAGGTTGAGTAATCTTGATAGTGTCTAGATCAGAACGCAAAAGATAGTACTTTACCATGTCATCACGCAGAAGACAGAGGATGTGACTACCGTCTTTTAAGATGATTGAAGGACCGTTCTCTCGAATATCCCTGATGATGTTATCAGAGATTTCCTTGAGTTTTGAGGCGTAGGTCAGAATATCATCTGAAAGATGTTGTATTGCATTTATATTATTAAGATCATTCATGTCAATCTTCTCAATCTTCTTATTAATAGTACGGATTTTCGAAATAGAGTTGGTCAAGTCAAAAATGGTGGACATTTTTAGAACTGTATAGATTTTAAAATTCAGAAGATAACATTGTTATCTTCCGAACCGGAATCGAACCAGTGACTTGGAGAGGATTATTTCTTAGTGAATATTCCACTACAATCTCCCGCTCTACCAACTGAGCTATCGGAAGCAGATTTGATTTAATCAAAAGTTAGATCTAATCCAATATTATTGATTGTTATGTCTTTATATCATAATATAAATTTCATTAATATATCTTTTGTAGTATATTTTAATGCAATACTGTTAGTAGATTCTGCAATAATTTTTGGTGCCTTACCTGCATTATATGCTTCTAACCATCTTAAAATACATAGACACCATTTATCTCCTGATACCAATCCTGGGAACCTGCCCGGTATCGGTGTAATCAAATCATTTCCTTTACTTTTGGTAAATTGTAAAAATTCATCATCTACAATTGCGCATACTACATGTGTTCCTGTATCAGTAGGACCAGTAACACAATTACCATCACGATAAAATCCAGTTACTTTTCCTGTAGGGCAACATGGCACTAGGGGTGTGCCTAAGATATTAGTTGGTGAATTTTGCATAGTTTCAGTTGTATAGTTTCTGTATATTAAATATATAATTACAATGATTACAAGATATAATAAGATATTTTTCATATATTATTATTTATTATTTTAAATTAAATTTTTTCTTAAAAGTTCTTATATTTGTCTCTAAACTGGTGCTATCACCCCATAATATCCATCTGGATAAACTCCCTGCTGTCATTGGATCATTAAACTCTTCGTGTTTTCCATGACGTGCTATATACCTTGTGCGGCGATTTTTGTCATGATGTATAGTGAAGTCTGAAAAATTTGAGGCACCAAATGGTACTACCTTACTTTTACCATCGTCGTATGTAAATATTGCGTCATATTTTTTATTAGCTAAATGAGATTTTACTATTTTTAGTTTCATATAATTATTGGAGATAATTTAAATTGAATCTGCTAAATAAGCTGATTTTATTTCTTCCCAATATTTATCATTTTCTCTACGATAAATATCCATCGTAATTTTAGAATCCTGATCTAGATAATCTGAATTAATATATTCTGGATAAAATTCTTTGATCCAATCATGAATGTTAGGATTTTTACGAATTAATAATCCATGATTTGCGCAAAAATCATCACATATGTTACTTTTAATAATACCACCTAAGAATGGACCGAATATTACAGGATATAGTTTTTCTTTTATTTTTTCAATAGAATTTTCAACTTGATACTCAGATAAAAAATGCCAATGATATGTATCTTTATCTTGCATTTCAAGTTCATATCCATATTCATCACGTTTTGTATTAGGTATACGATCTATATAATTATATGCTCTAATATATAATTTATTATTTTCATCATATGAAATAATGTTGGATTTTGGTTGTAATCCTTTTGTTCTATAGAAATAGTACTGTCTTCCGTAGATTGGAATATGTTTGTAATATGAGTGGAGGGTTCCATAATGAAGAAAGTCTTTGTGGAGTTGGGTGAGTTCTTGGGTGGGGTCGGACATTTATTTATATGAGATTTTTATTTAGATAAAGGGATGTATTTATCATTTTTCTTTTAATACACCTTCATTTGATAACTCATCTGCACGTTTATTAAACTCTCGATATACATGTTCATATGTTATCTTAGTAAATTTATTAGCAATTTCTTTTGCCTTTTCATGATAATCTTTTAGATTATCTGATTTACATTTATAATGTCCTTTCATTTGTTCTATAATTAGTTTACTATCACCTTTAATATGAATAGTATTAATATTTAATTTTAATGCTTTTCTTAATCCAAAAATTAATCCCATGTATTCGGCAACATTATTTGTTTCATTTGTACCAACAAATTTTGAATCACCCCATATTTCAACATTATTTTTATATATTACTGCACCTGCACCAGCTGGTCCAGGATTTGATTTTGCACATCCGTCAAAAAATAATACATATTGATCATTTTCAGTTGGTTGTTCTTTTATTTGTTCTAGTTTTTTAGGTTCTACTTCAGATATTTCAAATGAATAAACTGCATTCATTAATTCAAGAATTTTATTAACGTTTTGTTTGATTTCATGAATGTCTTTTTTTAGTTGTGTTATATCTGATTCCATTTTATTATTTAATATTATTAATTGTTTAATTAATAATATTATTAAACCCTCAGAACGTTGGAGTTAAAGACAAAAATATATAGGTAATAAAGTTGAAAAACATTATTATTTATTTATAAAATAAAATAATAATCACTTATAATGGAAGATAAATGTAGAAGATGTTTTAGACCACGAATAGAAAATTTAACAATTTGTGCAGAATGTCAAAAAAGAGCATTGGATAGAGCTATTAAAAATAAACATCAATGTAATTGGATTATTGAAACAGATGAACAATGTTCAATAAGAACTGATAAGTCATTAAATTATTGTAAACGTCATAATAAATTTGAAGGAGTTGTTAAACCAGAAGATGTATTAAAATTAAAAAAATGTTCATGTTGTAGAGATAGAAAACTAGATGATGATTTCAAAAGAAATAATGATATATTTAATACTTGCAATGATTGTGAAATAATTAGACAAAAAAATGTTTCAAAGAAACAAATAACTAGAGTTAAATGCACTGTTGATAATTGTACAAATAATATTATTGATAATAATCAATACTGTTTATTACATATTAATTATATTGAAAAAGATGATACTATGTGTTCAAATAGATCATGTTATGAATTAATTATTGAAGGATATAAGCAATGTGCAAAATGTAGATTACAAGATTTAAATCAATGTAATAATTTAACTAGAATGAATAACTATTATACTAGGAATGCTAAAATTGAAAATAAAAATTGGGAATTATCAAAAGAACAAGCTAATAAATTTTTTAATGATAAATGTCATTATTGTGGAAAACCTAAAATTTTAGATAAATATAATGGAATTGATCGTAAAAATTCAAATAATGGATATAACCTATATAATTGTGTTTCTTGTTGCGAAACATGTAATTTTATGAAACAACAATTAAATTATAATGATTTTATAAATATAATTCATCATTTAGCATTTAAATATGATATTAATGATAATATAGAAAATGAACATCATGAATTATTTAAATTTCCATTAAACGTAACATATTCTAAGTATCAACATGGGGCATTAGAAAGAAAATTAGAATTTACATTAACAAAAGAAAATTTTGATACTATAATTATTAAAGATTGTCATTATTGTAAATCTTCACCAGTTAAATATAGTGGTATTGATAGACTTGATAATAATAAGGGATATACTCTAGATAATTGTGTAGCATGTTGTACTACTTGTAATTTTTTAAAACATACATTAAATTATAATGATTTTATATTACATATAAAAAAGATATATTACAATTTAAACAATATGTTAATTGATGATAATTCGATAGATGTAATTCATGATAAATTAATCAAATTAATTACAAATGATAATAATGATGTAAATCCATATCAAGAAGAATTTAGTAAAGATGATAATTATTATCTTAATATGTTATTTGATGGTAAATTAGATGATGTTAAAAAAATTAAAATTAAATTAGAATTTGTAGAAAATTCTGAACAAAGAGATATATGGAATTTTTACCGTGCTAGATTGTCGAGTTTTAGAAAAAATGTTGAAAATAAGAAAAATGGCATGGGTAAAAGAATCTTTATTCTTATTAAAGATGAAACATCAAATAAATATATTGGAATTTTAGGATTAAGTTCAGATTATGCTAGTGTTAGTGGAAGAGATAATTATATTGGATGGTCAAAAGATATGAAATTTGAAGATAAACTATTAAATAAATTATTTAATATTATGATGTGTGTACCATCTACTGTATTTGGATATAACTTTTGCGGTGGTAAATTACTAGCAAAATTATGTTATAGTAAAGAAGTTATACAATATTATTATAATAAATATCAAGATATACCATTAGGAATATCAACTATGTCTATATATGGTAAAAGTATTCAATATGATAGAATACCTGAATTAAAATTTATTGGATATAGTTCTGGAGAAGGGTTAAAGTCTTTTTCAAATGAAACATTAGAATTATCTCGACAATATTTAACATTAAATGGTGTAGATGTTAATAAATTAGTAAATCAAACTCACCCTACTGCTAAAATTATTGGTAAAACATTATCATTATTGGGATTAAGTAAAGATGAATACATGTATCATCATGTTAAAAGAGGTGTATATTTTGGTCAGTTATTTAGAGATTCTTTAAAAATTTTAAGAAAAGAAATTGATAATAATATTACAGAAACAAATATTAATACATTGAGATCAGTAGATACAATTTATAATGAATGGTATAATAAATATGCAATGAAAAGATATACACATTTATTAAATGAATCAAGATTAATAAAAATTAATAAATTATTATGGTCAAAACAGTATAAGATATTTGAAAGGAATAATAAATATAAAGTTAAAAAAGTAAGTATTTTGCAAATTAATAGTGTAGAACCTGAGCAAAATATTAATATAATTTCATCATCAGAAAGTAATGATATTGAACAAAATCAAAATATAATTACTACTGAAAAAGAAGAAAATGTTGTAATCACTAAAAAAAAGAAAGTTCTTTCTGAAGAATCTAAAATAAAGATATCTGAAAGTAAAAAAAATAAAAATAAGAAATATGGTATTGAAACAGATAAAAAAATTCTTAATACTTTGATGAATACTATTACCGGAAAACAATTAGCGATTGAATTATCCACACCAGAAAATACTATTAATGAAAAATATGTACAACGTATAAGATCAGATTTTGTTAAAAAAGTTGTAATATACAAACAGGAAAATTCTGATATTAAATCCATAATGCAAAAATTAAAAGATCACTATACTTTTGAAATTAAGAAAGAATCTATATTGTGTGCGATTACACTTTACAAACTTTAGTTTAAATATAATAATAATTTATTATATTTAAGGTTATGTCGCCAGTAGATACAAACAATCTCGTTATTATTTTACAAAAAAACAAAAATAGACCACCAAATGATAGTAAACTTTTTAATTGCTGTATGCTAAGCCTGCCATTCCACTCATGACACGAAGTACGTTATAGTTAAACGCGTATACGTTGATGTTGGAATCACTTGCTAAGTATTCGCCTTTGAAATCGGTAGATCCAGTGCGTCCGAGGGTAGGTGTGAGGGTGGCGTTATCAATACGGGAGAAGTTGCAAGTGCCGGAAGGTTGGTGTTCTTCAGGGGTGAGGGCAAAGGAGTATACGTTAATACCATCTCTGGGGGTGTTGCTGAAGGTTTGGTAGGGTTGTACGTAGTTGAAGTAGTCACCGTCACGTTCAGCAAATCTTTCGTGACCGTTGAGTTGGAGTACAGTTTTAAGTACGGGGTTTTCGGATCTGTCGATTTGAAGACCATAGTTATCGTACATGTTTACTACTACATCGTTGGTTTTGTTACCGTCACTTCCAGTTACAACGTTACGAGTGGCAGCGACTGCGGTTTCGAAAAGGTCAGCAGTCATAGAAACAACTTCTAAGGGAAGAAGTTCACCAGTGATTGTAACGTTATCTACATCAAATACAGTGTTGTCTACTACAATTGCTTTGGCAGCATCGAAATATGCGGCGTATGTAGCACTCATACCAGTTACGTGGTCTACATAGTCACCACTCATGATAATTGTTCCAGATGTTACTTTGGCCCATCCAAGAATGAAACGTTTGGTGGCTTCTAAGCGTACTGCATTCGCATCAGTTGCATGGTATGCAAGGAAGCGGTATCCACTGGTGTAGCGGCCTAATTGAACAACCCATACAAGGAATTTGCAAGGGTGGTTGAAAGAAAGGCGAATACGAGTTTGTACACTGTTGATAGATTCAGAAGAGGGGAATTGAACTTGTTCAATGAGGTATTCGTGAGTGGCTTGGGCAAAACGTTTGCGTTCTTCTTGGTCAAGGTATACATAGTCTACCCAGAGAGAGGCGGAGAGAGTGGGTTGAGTTGTCCAAGAGATTGCAGTTCCGGTTCCGTAGGTGTTTACAATTAAACTGTTGAGGGTGTTGAATTCAAATGTTACACGTACTTCGTGGTATTGGAGAGCAATTAAAGGGAGACCTAATCCATCGTGTCTGCAGTGGAAGAATTGGAGAGGTACGTTAAGGGAATATTGAGCGTGAGATAATGCAAGGTCAGTGTTGGCAGATACGTTACCTACCATGCGGGCATATCCGGATTCGTGTCCGGCTTTGTGGGTTAATTCATACCAGATATTGAGCCAGTCACCGTATTGTTTGTCGATTTGAGTGCCGCCAATTTCGAGGTATACATTGTTGATGAGAGCATGGCCTACGTTAGAGACCCATGCCCATTTGGAAGAGGATACTCCAGCACCTAATACAGCGCGGAGGTACATTTTGGTTACAACGTCGGCATTGCGAGTTAATTGGACTTGTACGCGGTTGCCGAAGCTGGGGGAACCAGTGAAAGTTTGTTCGATAGATTCACTAGCGAAGTTGGTGTGTCTGCGATAGACAACTTTGAAAACGCGGTACCCCATAGTTTCCCATGGGGGCTAGACTATACCTTAAGCCTAAAAATAATTCTTTAATTATCTTATTTATTATTTTTAGACCCACTACCATCTAGTCGTTGAACTGCATCCATTTTATAAAGAGTTTAGCTGATTTAAATAATCTGACGCTAATTTTAATTTTTCTTCTAATGTTAATAATTTGCTGGTAAAATATTTTTTCTTACCTTTAGGATGATTTAATACTGCATATCCTTCTGCTTGATAGACTTTTGGTCTTGGATCAAGATGAACTAAATACATAGGTAAATCATCTTTTTTATGAGATAAACTTAATTTTAATTTATGGTCATATGTTAATTCTTTACCAAAGAAATGATGATTTTCTCCTTTTTTTGCTTCTCCTATTTTTCTTTTAGTTTCATCTGTTCTTGGTTTATTGTAATTGAAATTTTTTTCACCTAATTTACTTTGTCGCATTCTTTCACGACTTTCTTCACAATGAATTTTATTTGAATTTCCTCCAGAAGTAATATTATATCCATTAGGACATATTGAATTATATTGTATTATATATTTTTTTTCTTTTTCATCTAATTCATTATTACTTCCTTCATACAGTTCTTCTATTGTGAAATTTTCAGGTGTATATTTTAATATTGCATTATGTAATGCAATACATCCATTTTGTTTACAATGTTCTGACCATCTTTTCTTTAATGTTCGTGTTGTTTGACCAACATAACATTTATTATCTATTTTATTTTTTATTAAGTATATTATTCCCATTTTATTACAAACTATTATATTTATTAATAACTCTTTATACTTTAGGACTTGGCTGCTGATAGCCCATCTATAAACTGTTACTTTTTAAACCTACGTAAGGTATTCATAACAATTTATCATCTTCTAAATTTTTACGTTAATTATCTATGCGATAATAGATCTAAGTTTTTACTCTTAGCCATCATGTATTTCTACTATGATTTCGTATTAGAAGTTTAAGGGGTTCCCAGAACAATTTGATAGTGTCGCAAATAGATTATATTAAAATAATTCTTTTTAATTTATTCACTAGCAACTGTAACATCAAAAATTGGCGCAATTTTTGAGATGGATACTAAACGGTTTATCCTTGAAATATCCACATATTCAAGGCGTGTTGCTTTTCAACCCTTTATTCAAAGGTGATTTGAGGATTACCAGTAAGGTATACATCTTGAGCGCCATAAGCAACGAGTTGAACTAAGCCACCACCCATTTTTTAGTATATAACTATGTTTCAGAAAATAATTTTTGAAGATTTAACCCTAATTTAATTATTTTTGAATTAATTTTTAATTAAAAACTAAATGTTTTTTAAATAGTCTAAATATAAAAAATTAAAAATAATATTTTTAATTTTTTATTAAATATTACCTGATATAAATTTTGCAAAAGATAATAACATATTCAATAAGAAATCTAATGCAATCCATTCACATACAGTAAAAAATCCACATATACCAACAAGAATATTAAAAAATACAATTATATTTTTATTTACTAAGATAGAGAATACATCTGCTGATAATATACTTGCAAAACCATAACCTAATGCACCTAATCCACTCAAAAATGGTGCGTATTCAAATATAAAAAATATTGAAATAACCCAAAAATTAGAAAGTATACTTGATGCTTTCGCTGATGGTTCAACAGCATTTACTTTTGCTTTAAAAGCAGCATTTAAACTAAATTGATAACTTGGTGCAGACATTTTCTATTATTATTACAATATATTTTAAAATTAACATATTATTTATTTTCAGTTTATTACTTAAATATTTTTTATATTTATAAGTATGTCAACTTTTAAAGAAAAAACTACAAAATATTCATCTTTTGTTAATAATAAAAATAGAAAAAAACAAGCAAATATTCAAGATACTGTTGATATGTGTCATCAAAAAATGATGAATAATTTTAAAAGTAGTCATGTATTAGTTGATAAATTAAAATTAAAAATAGAAAAATATAAAACAGATATAATAAATTTAGAAAATAATAGAAGTATTGATAATGATATGAAATCTAAATTATATAAAGAAAAAATAGAAATTTTTTCTAAAAATATTGAAGATATAGAAAGTAATTCTGCAGAACTTGATTATTTTTATAACACTGTTAATATATTAGTTGATTATTATGATGCTGATCCGATAACAACTAATAAAGCAACATTATTAAATGATTATTTAAAAATAACAACACAAACTACTAATAAACTCTCTCATAATACTATCCTTGAATGCCCCGAATGTAAAACTGAAATGACTGTTCATCAACATGACGGTTTAATAGTTTGTACTGCATGTGGTGTGTCTAGTGAAATATTATTAGATACAGATAAACCAAACTACAAAGAACCAATTCAAGGTAGTAAAAACTATACTGCATATAAACGAAAAAATCACTTGAATGAAAGAATTAATCAATTCCAAGCAAAAGAAACTATTGATATACCTACTGAAATTTATGACGAAATAAAACAGGAAATTAAAAAACTAAGATTAGATAATGATAGTATAAATCATAAAGTAATGAGAGATATTCTTAAAAAACTTGGTCATAATAAATATTATGAACATATTACACATATTATTTGTTTCTTAACAAGTAAACTTCCTATTACAATTTCTCGTGAAGCGGAACATAAAATAGATATGATGTTTGAGGAAATTCAAGAACCTTTTGAAATTTATAAACCTAAAAATAGAAAGAGTTGTTTAAATTATAATTATCTAATGCACAAATTCTTTGAATTATTAGAATTAGATGATTATCTTATCTATTTTCCTTTGCTTAAAAATAGAGAAAAGTTACAAGAAGTCGATAGTACATGGAAACAAATTTGTGATCATTTAAATTGGCAATATTTTCCATCAACATAATTATTAAAATATTTATTTATTTTAATAATTTCTTTCTATCTTCTTGTATTGATATAAAATAAATAGTATTAAATAATGGTATGATTATTTAACTCACTAATATTAAATGTAAATACTTTAATCTTGCATTATTATAAAAAATGAAAATTAATATTAATATGTATATACACATATTAATAAATAGTAGATATACAATATATACAATACTTATAAAATGTCCAAAACAATAAGTATACGCATGGAAAATTATATTAAACACAAATCAGAAACACTTTTTTCACGTGTAAAACTCGCTTTATTAGATAAAATTTTTGATGCTGAAAATTATGATGAATATGATATAGACGATGATGGTAATATTATTGTACAATATTCGTTAAAAAGAGATGAAAATATTATATCAGAAGCGCATGATATTATACAAGAAAAAATTAGATTAGAATATCGTAAACATTTAGAAGATGTATTTATAGAAGATGGATTTTATATTGAATATGATAATACTGATATAAAATTATTTTTTACAAAACCAATAAAAATAAAAAAATCAAATGATTCTGATGATGATATAGATATATCACATATATCACACAAGAGTAATCAAAATATTTTAAAATATAAAAAATCAAATGATGAATTAAATCAGAGAATCCAAGAATCAGATAATGTATCAGGATTATTTGATTTTGGATGTGATGAAAATGATTAATTTATTTAACAAAAATTGAAAATATATTAATATATTTTATATTAATATATTTTAACAATAAAATGAATTCTTCAGCAGATATTCATTATGATTCTCTTCCCTTAAATATAACATATGAACAATTAATTTCATTGTCACAATTTGATGAATATATTTATAAGATTAAAAAACAAGTTACAGTATCTGAATTAGGATTAACTTTTGATTATTATACAAAAATACCAAAAGAACAAGTACATGCATCATTTGTTGAACAATTTATTCAAAAATCAGATGAAAAATACATAACAACAAATTTTATTAATGAGTTTAAAGAGGGTGATGTTGTTACCTTAAATTATATTAATAATGATAATAAAAATAAATATTATATCCATGGAATTATTACTAATATAGATATTAATATTGGTAAAATAGAAATTAAAAATAATAATCCTCTATTTATTCCTCGTACTCATCGATTTGATTATTATACAATGTATATTATTAATTATGGAACATTTCATATTAATAATATAATTAAATCATTGATAAAAAAAGATTGAATTCTTTTATTTAATTTTATTGAATTCTTTTATTTGCATCTTAACTAATTTAATAAATTCTTCTTTGTTTTTTGTTGGTTTTAATTCTTTCTTAGAATTCTTAAACGTTAAATCAAGAGTTTTTGGTATAACTATACCAAATAAATCTAAGTATATTTGATTATTACTGAACCCTTGATAATTATTAATATTTAAATCTAATTTTTTACAAAGAATATCTAATTCTTTCTTTGTACTAGATTCAACTTCCATTAATTCGGGTATACCAGGATTCATATCAAAGATAATTTCTGAATTTTTATAATGCCATATTTCTCGATATTTCTCATAATAATATTTCTTTTTACATCCTACCGCAAGTAATATATTAACTCCTTCATCAAAATCATTAATTATTACTTCGTTTTCTATAGGAAATTTATCAGTTAAATTATTTTTAACTGTCATGGTTATACGGTGACCTTCATCGCGGACACGAATATATTTTTCACTGTTAATAAAATCTATAAAGACCATGACTCTAAATTTAAATGTACCAAAGTATTTTGCATTAATATCTTTTAATTTTGTAATTATTTCTTTTTTATTATAATTATTGAATCTATATTCATATTCTTTCGGCATATATTAGATTTATATTAAATTGTTATAAATTAATATATAAATATTTACACTTATATAATGATAATAATATGAAATATACGTGTAATAGATGTAATAAAATTTTTTTAAAAAAATATAATTATACTAAACATATAAATAGAAAAAATCCATGTGATAATAATATACTCGAAATTAATAATATTGAAATACCATTACAAGATAATGTTGATATAACTCCTAAAATAAATAATAATAAATGTCCATATTGTTATAAAATTTTTTTTCAAAAAAGTAATGTATTAATACATATAAATAATAAAAGTTGTAAAATTTTAAAAGATAAAAATACAATTAATGAAAATGATAAAATTATAGAAAAATTAAATAAAAAAATACAAGAAGATCAACAAAAAATAGAAGAATTAATAAAATTAAATAATATAAATAATAAAAATAAACAAACAATACCTAAAACATTAAAAAAATTAGTATGGGATACATATATTGGTGCTAATAAAGGAATAGCAAAATGTATATGTTGTAATCACCAAGATATTAGACAAATTGATTTTCATTGTGGTCATAATATTGCTGAAATTAATGGAGGTGAAACAAATATTAATAATTTACGTCCGATTTGTGCACAATGTAATCTAAGTATGGGATCAATTAGTATTAATGAATTTAAAAATAAATATTTTAATTAATTTTTAAGATTTTTGTCTAAAAAATTGGTCAATATTTAATTTTTATATTAAAGATAATATAAAAATTAACCATTATATAGTTATAATATAATATATATTATGAGAATATATACATGTGAAAGATGTTTAAAAGATTTTAATCATAAAACTCATTATACAACACATTTAATAAGAAAAATACCATGTGAAATTAATGAAAAATCCAAAATAAATCCAAATAAAATATTATCATCTAGCGTGTTATTACCGTCTCCTTCGATAATAATACCACAAGTAATATTAGAATCTGAAATAAATCAAAATATTAATATTATTAAATTAACAGATAATACATGTCCAAAATGTTATAAAAAGTTTTTTCAAAAAAGTAACGTTACAAAACATATACAAAATAAAAGTTGTAAATTAAAAAATATATTAACACCTGATTCAATTATAAATGAATCTTCTTCAAATATAAAAATTATACTAGAAACTCATCAAAATGAATTGAAGTTAAAAGACCAAAAAATACAATTATTACAAGATTCATTTATAAAAAAGCAAAGAAGAAAAAATTATCCAGAAAAAAATGTAATTTATATGTTAACAACAGAAGATAATAAAAATAAACGAATTTATATTATTGGTAAAGCAACAAATTTAAAACGACGATTAAGTGGATATAATAAAACAGCAGAACATGAAGTTACATATTATAAAAGTTGTAATACCGAAGAAGATATGAATCTAATAGAACTAATAGTATTAAAAAAATTAAAATTATACAAAGAAAAAGCAAATAGAGATAGATTTATATTACCAATAGAAAAAGAAATATCATTTTTTATAAATATGATTGATGAATGTATTAAATATATTATATAATAAAAAAAAAATATATTCATATTTGTTTTTTCTTTTTCTAAAAAATTTTAAAAAAATAACAAGTCTCTCTCTCTCTATAAATAAAATATATCGCCAAATTCAGAAATTTATATCAAATAAAATTAAAAATAAAACATTATATTATCGTATTGATATAATAATTATCGCCAAATTTTGCTGAAAAAATCAGACAAAATTATCAAATTTGCCAAATTTTGCTGAAAAAATCAGGAATTTGCCAAATTTTGCTGAAAAATTCAGAAAATCGCCAAAATTTTATGATTTTCCTGAATTTGGCATAAAAATTTAGCAATAATATATATATGACAAATTATACATGTATAAATTGTAATAAAGAATTTAATAAAAAAAGTGCATATGATTCTCATTTATTAAGAAAAAAACCATGTATAAACGAAGATAATAAAAATAATGAATGTAGTTTTTGTAATAAATTATATTCAACAAAATATAATTTAAAAATTCATATGAATAATTGTAAAAAAAATAATTTAAATAATAAAAATGAAATAGAAGAATTAAAACAATTGTTATTACATCAACAAAAAATTCAAGAAGAGCAACAAAAAATGATAGAACAATTAACAGAATTAACCGAAACAAATAAAAATATTACTATTAATGATAATAGTACAAATACTATTAATATACAAATTATTGGATTAGGTAATGAAAATATGAGTGATTTAACACCCCAAGAACGTGGAAAAGTATGCACTAGTGGTCCAAATTATCAACTTGAATATATAAAAACAGTACATTGTAATAATAAGTTACCACAATATCGTAATATAAAATATACTAATTTAAGAGCAAATACAGGATCAATACTTACAAATAATGGATGGTCAACATTACAATTTGATGACTTTATAAATACAATTACATCAACTATTAGAAAGAAAATGTTAGAAATGTATAAATTAGATGATTTTCCAGAAACATTAAAAAAACATTCTTTAGAAGGTACAAAAGATTATGTATTAGGAAATGATAGTCATGGAGATAAAACACAAAAAATAAAACTTACTTTATATAATAATTCAAAGAATAAACCTTAAATTATAATTTAATAGATAAATATAAAATTATAATAATTAAATTAATTAGAATAAATATGAAGGGTGATATCAAATTAGAAGTAAGAGGAAATGTAGATTTTTTAACAGAATTTCCACAGATATCATATTTTGACGTAGTATATAAAAGACATACTAACTTTGCTACTGAAATGATTTATTTACCAATGGATGGATCAATGGAATTTGGTGAAATATTATCATGTGTATTACCAAAAACTGGCGATTTAATTCATAAAATGTATTTTGCTGTAACATTATCTAGTGTAAGTATACCAAGATTACCAGCAGATATTATAAGTGGATTAAATAGAGCGAGTGCACAAGAAAATTATACTGCATTTTTAAACTTTATTAATATATTATATCCAACATATAGAAAGATAGTAGATGAACAGAAAAATATAAATTTTAATATATCTGATATACAACTAATGATAACTACTTTAGCATCATCTAAAGCATATGCAGATATTCAAGGTACTGGTATATATTATGCAATAAATGGTGTAAAATATGATTTTGTATTTGCGTATACTAGTTTAGAGGATCCATTAGATGCATTTGATTCAACAACGGGTTTATTATCATTACCAGTATTTAAAAATTTTGTATCAATGACAGAATATTATGATAAATTATTATTTAATTTAACAAAAGAATTTGGTACAAAAACTAATTATTATTTTGGATGGAAAGAAAAACTTGGACATTTATTAATACAGCAAATTGATTTAGAAATTGGTGGACAAAAAATAGACAGACAATATACAGATTGGTTAAATATTTGGGCAGAATTAACAATTAATACTGATATTTTACCAACTTATAATAAAATGATAGGCAATATAGATATATTAACAAAATATGATGATAGTGTAAAACCTCAGTATCAATTATTAATACCATTACAATTTTTTTTCAATAGATATTTAGAATGTTCATTACCAATATTATTTTTTAGGTATCATGATGTTAAAATATCAATTCAATTAAATAATATATTTAATATTGCAAATGTAGATCCATTAATAACAAGTAGTGGTGTTAATATAGATAATTATGTTAGTATAATTGATGTAAGATTATTAACAGAATTTATCTATTTAGACCAAGATGAAAGAGCAAAATTTGCAACATATGCACATGAATATTTAATAGATTATGTACAAGAATATAATACAGATATAATAAATCAATCTCAAACAATAAATTATGATTTTTTTAATTCAGTAAAAGGAATATATTTTGTAATACAAAGTTATCAATCATTATATTATAAGAATTATTCATATGATACAACTATTATTGTAGAAGGAAATATTACTAATCAATTAGTTAATGGTAATACTGTTCCAATATTTATATTAAATAGTGAATTTGCAAATCAATTAACAATAGATAATACATTAATAGGAACACAAGTAACATTTAGTTCATCAAAATTTTATAATAATACGTATACTGTTATTGGAATAAATAATCAACAATTTCAATTTAATGGAAAATATGAAGGCGAAGATACTGCAATATTAACCATTAAGTATCCCGGACCATTAAATACATTTGAATTATTATTTGAATCATATCCTAGACAAAAAACATTAGCGGGTGATTATATAAATACAGTTATTCCATATGCTCATCATAGTTGTATACCAAATGATGGAATATATATGTATATATATTCATTAAATCCAGAAAAATATCAACCATCTGGATCATGTAATTATTCAGCATTAAGATATAAATCAATGACATTAACATTTACAGATGTATTTTGGAATTATGCAAGTAATTATAATCTTAACACTGATATAAATAAAGCACGATTTAAATTATATGGTTTAACATATAATATATTAAGATTAGCAAATGGAATGGGTGCACTATATTTTAGTGCATAAAATTAATTATAATAATAATTTAAACATATTCTTATTATAATTATAAGAAGAATAAATATGGGAGGAGGTATTTTACAGATCGCTTCAAATGTGTCAAGTGATTCATTATTTAATGATCAAAATTACACATTTTTTAAAGCTGTATATCATAAATACACACCATTTACATTAGAAAATTATGTTCTTAATTTATCAAGTTTAAGTGATTTTGGAAAAAAAATGGAAGTAGTAATACCAAAAGTAGGTGATTTATTAACAGATATGATGTTAGTTGTAGATTTACCTCAAATTAAAGGAGAATATACATTTACAGATAAAGATGCATATATAAAATCGTTACAAGATCAATATACATTTTCAATTATGACAGATGTACAACAATATAATGAAAATTTGTATAAATTAAGTTTGGGAGCAAATATTCAAGTATATTTAGTCAGAGATAGTGTATTAGGACAATATCAATTAGTATTACCATTATTGGATGCAACAATGTTTTTAACACAAGGAAAAAAACAAAAATATTCATTATCAAATTTTTTACAAAATAATTCACAATTTTTTGATAATCAATATAAATTACATACAATTAGAGATCTTGTATATGCAGAAAAATCACTTGTATCAACGATTGATTATTTAAACTATGCATTTCAAGACAAAGAATTTTATTTCTTTATTGCAAATTTATTAAATATTAAAGAAATTAACCCAACATTAAATATTCAATATTTTAATAATTGGCAGAATGAATATAATAATACAATTAAAAAATATATATTACGTCGATCTGAAATTATTGCATTAGATACATTTATTACTAATATGAATACTGAATTAGTGAATAGTTCAAAAATTAATGATTATGTATTTAATTATGAAAATATTTTTTCTAATTATAATCCTATTGATTATCAATACGATATTATATTACCAATTACATATTCTAAAATATTTAATATTACATATATACCATTTGAAAATATATCAAATAATAAAAATTATTTATATGATTATACATCATCATTTTTCTCAATTTTTAATAAAAATTATATTTTAGTTAAAAGAGATAATGAAATTATTGGAGCATTAACAATTAAAAACATAAAAGATACATCACCATTAAGAATAATAGTTCAACCATTTAGACATATATTAACAAATAATACAATAGAAAATAAGACTAATAATGTAACAGTACCATTATATTTATATTATGGTATGAATAGTATACAAAATGAATCAATTAATTTTGCAATAATATCGTCAATAAAAAATAATATTAATAATGTTACTGAATTTTTATTAGATAGATCAATTAATATAAATGTTGGTGATATTATATTAGTCGGAATTAATCAAACTGGAATAACACCAATAAATAATTATAATAATTTATATGGTATATTTAAAATTTTAACAGTTAGTAGAACATTTACTAACACTGATGAATTTACAACAAATGGATATAACACTACATTATCTGTTACATCAATTGAAATAGATCAATTATTATTAACAGATACTTTATTATTAAACTCAACATCAAATATTACAAAAAATACAGTATATTCAAATTATAATAGTAATTATGCTTCTACAATTATAACAAAAGATGATGAATTAGTATTTTTAAATAATATAAAAAATTTAATATATACTGATATTACAATATCATCAATTACAACAACACCAATTAAATCAATAACTGAAAATATTTTAAGATCAATTATTTTTTCGAGTGATTTCTTATTAACAAATGAACAAATTACATCGATGACAAATACAGTAGAAACATATATTTATGATAGTTATGATGTATTTTATAATTATTTATCAAAAATGTATTATAAAACAATTATTAAAACGACAGAAAATCAAGATTATTTAAATAATGTATATTATAAAATCAATTATACAAACTCTAATCAAATATATTCATTTATTGGTGCAGGTAATACAACATTTACAAATTTAGAAAATGGCACATTCAGATATCAAAATTATATATTAAAGTCAATTAATACTAGTGTTAAAAATGATGGATTATACAGTAATCAATTATCATATACTAATTTTTTAACAACAAATATTATAGATCAATATGAAACATTTTCAGATAATTATAATAATCAATGGGTTGCATCATTATTAAATATTAAAGATAAATTAAGTGATAATTTTGTAAAAACAATAAATTATTTACAATATAATCCATTAAATACTGGTGGTAGAAAAACAATATTAAGATTTAATACATCAAATATTCCAATTCAATTATCAAATTTAACACAATTAAAATTTACATATTTTAAGAAAGATGATAGTAATACTTATATATCAGATTATTATAGTGTCTCAAATATAATACCCAAAAATTTAATAACCGATTTTACGTCTTCTAGTATATCATTTGATTTAACATCTTTTATTTTAAATATTCAAAATTCATTTAATTTAGAATACATTGATTTTAAAAAAAGTAATTTTACTTATACAACATCTACATTATCTGGAGTTATTACTATACATAGTTTAAATACAATATTAGATAATTATTCAAGTGATTTAGTTAATATTATTAATAATAATACTAGTTTTAAACATCAATTATATAGTAACAATATCTTATTAGATTATATTAATACCCAACATGAAACAATTTTTGGATATATGAAAAATTATGAAATAAATAGAGAAAATATTATCAGAAATGGTGGAATTACATATAGTACATATCAAGAAGATTTAATAGATAAAACACCATTATTAACAGATGGATCTTATTTAATTAAATTTAATTCATCTGAATACTATCCTAGATTTATGTATAGCAAACAATTACAAATTTATCAAAATATTTATCAAAAAGTAGGTGAATTAAGTCAGAATTATTTAAATGAAACGAATTATGTTTATTTTATAAATAATATAAATTATCCAAGAACGGATGGATATAATTATAAAATTAATAATGAAGGACCATTATCATTTTTAGATCCTGGACAATTACCATTATTAATGGAACCAGTAGAGTATTCATATAATTTATTAGATAAGGTCTCAAAATATAATACATTTGCATCAATCTTACCACGTGATCAATCAGGAAATTTTTCTTTTATTACATTTTTATCAGATTTAGAAGAACATGTAGTAAGTATGCAAAAATCGTATGCAGAATTATATTGGAATAATATATTTATAACAAATGGTGTAAATACTACCACAATTAATAATTATATCTCAGCATTATCTGGAAAAGATGATGGATTATTTATTTATTATATTTACAAATATTTGGCAGAATTATATTCATTATATAGTGATGTATGTAATATAAATACAAATATCGATGATACTTATTTTAAAACAATATATCAATTATCACCAGATGTATTAAGTAAATTAGCATTTTCAGTATTTTCATCTATAATGAATACAACAACATTTACAAATATTTCATTATCAAATTTTTATGTTCAATATAATTCTATAATTCAGAATAATCAAGATAAAAATGCATTTAAAACATTATATACGTCTTATACATTATTACCACAATATAATATTGCAAATAATACTAATTTTACAAATCAAGTATTAAATATGATAAATGAATTTTCAAACATTTTTTATTACATTGCAAAATTAACACAGAAACATGCAATTAATATAGTATTAAATCAAAATTTATCTCTTAGTAATTATCCAATTATATATAAAATTCATGGATCTGGTGATTTAATTAAAATTATTTTTGCATCAGATCAATATAATATACTAAATGTAACAGATCTTACATTTACATCAACAATTGCAGTACCTACTGGATATAATATTAATGAATATTATAAAATATTTAATTTATCAATACATTATGATTATATAAAATATTTATTTACTGCCGGATATGGTGGTATTCAACGAGATATTCAATATCCGAATAAAACATTAACAAGTTTTTATCAAAAAATCAATAATTATATTACAGCAAATATTTCAGCAGTTGATTTTGCATTTTTTTATGCTAATCAAATTGGATTATATTTACCTAATATGGAAGGAAATATTGTACAAAGTTATCAAGCGTGGATAAATAAAGGATCTAAACCCTATTTTTATTATTACAATACTCTTTCTATATTTTATGACATGTTTTATATCTATTCTGGTAGATCATTTATTTCAGAGTATTATACCAAAGACAGTAATAATAATATATCATATAATAATAGACCTGATACTATTAGAGGTGAAACAATCTATGCAACACGAATGGCATATGGTACTAGAGATATGATTGGTAGGTTGAATGGAGTAGGAGTTAGATATAATTTATTAGATCAAAGATTATATAGTATTTTAAATAATTTTAATTCATCAAGTGCATCATCTTTTAATTATAATGATGATCCAATTCAAATAATAAATATATTAAATAATTTGAATCAACGTTTTACAGATCATCAAGAATTTTTAACATTAATGAAATATTCAATTAATATAACAAATCCATATCCAAATGCAGATATATATTCTACATTAATAACACAATTTAAAACATCATCACAACCAATGACAGATTTAGTATTATATCAATCTTGGGATAATTATATATTAAATTATTATAAAGATCAAAATTATTTATATTCATCAATTATTAATGGATTAGTGATAACAATTGATCAATATACCGAATTATCATCAAATACATTAGATATGTCAAATGTTGGATATGAATTATATGATTTTATAAATAAAATTTATAAGAGTTATCAAACAAATTTTTCAGATACATCAATTATCAAATATTTATCAAATAGTAATTATCATGATATATGTAATGTTTTTATAGAATATATAAATTCACAATCATATTTTAATGAAAAAGATACTTTTAATAATGATTTTAAATATAGACAAGATAATAATACGTTAATTGAATTAGATTTTATTGATATACCTGCTAAAAATATATTCAGTGTATATCAATCAGATATATCAGTGTTTAAAGAATTGTTTAAAAATATATTAAATTATAGACAAAAGAATGTATCAACACAAAGTGTTACAATCGAACAAAAAAAATTATTAGATGATTATTATTCAATTAATGATGTAACATCATTAACATTTTATGATAAATTTTTTAAATTTTCAAATAATGTAGATTATCATTTAATCCCATTAATATATCATGATTTATATAATATTCAGAATGCAAGTAAAACTATTGTATTTTATTTAAATTATTTATTTTCATTTTTAAATAATACATCATCAAAACCACTTATATCAGATTTTGATAATCCTGATTTACCAGTAAGTTATTATTTTGTAAAATATTTATCATCTGGTGTTGATTATTTTTTAGCAAATTTTCATCAATTATATTTTAACAGTCTTGCATTTTTTCCATATAAATCAGTACCTTCAACTGTTAAATTATTTAATGGGACAACCGCACCCAGACCTAAATCATTTATGTATGTATTTTTACTAATGAAGATTCAATATCGAAATTATTATTATTCATTTGTAGATAATGCATATACTTATTTTATAGTACCAGAAACTGGAGTAAGAAAAATATTGAGTTTAAATACATTTTCAGATTATCCAGATATTGCAGCGGATATTGCAAGATTTGATAGTATTATAGATAGTATTTCTGTAATTGGATCAATTGATCATTTACAAAGTGTATCACACCCATTTTTTGTTAATAAACATGTTGATAATTTATTATTTTTAAAAGATTTATTAAATGATTTAGAAAACGTTAGTGATGATGCATCAATAAATATATTATTGCCAAATAATGATAAATATGTTGAATATTTAAATGAAAGAACAATTGTAACTAATTCATTTGATCAAAATGGATTAGTTTTTGGAGGATATCCATATACTCTAGGTGTAATGTCATCAGATAATTATATGGGATCAATAAAAATAATAGATTCTACGGGTACTGAAATTAATTGTTTTATAGAAGGAAATATTGTTTTATCATCTGTGATTATACAAATATATTATTTTTTGATATCAGAATGTTTTATATTAAATCAAACTGAATTAATTGGTAGTTCATTTCAATTAACACCTATGGCGCTAGGTAATACATTAGCACAAATTACTGCAAAAGATTGGAAAAATGGATTAATAAATTTAATCTCAGAATATTTATTTTTATTATTAAAATCAAAGAAAATTATTTATCAAAATTCAATTTATGAAATATCATATAATGATCTATATACTAGATTAAGAGTATTAAATGGTTCAGATAGATTAAATGATATTATTGATATGTTTTTGAATTCATTATTAAAAATCTCAATTTCATCATTTGAAGTAACAACTAATAATACAACATTAACAGTTGATACATATTTAGCAGAATATGAACAATTTAAAATTCAAAATGATTTTTCACTTATTACAATTAAAAATAATTTTAATTATTCACAATATTATCGTTTAATGTTTGCATTAAGACAATCCTTAATAGGAAAATATAATAACTTTGAAGAAAGAGTTCGTTTTCATAATGCATATGATTATTGGAAAGAGAATAATACAATATTAATATCAGATTATCAACAAATAACCTTTAATAATGTAAATTATATGGTTAGAAATTCTGAAAGTGCGGATGTATTAACTGGATTACAATATTATTCAACAAATTCAACTAATGTACCATCTAATTTATTTACTGTAATTATTGATTATATTATCAGTAATATTCAAAATTCAATTAATAAAACTTCAAATTTAAAATATTCATATTTTACTAAATACGATTTTAAAAATTTTGCATATGTAAAAAATGGTTATGATGTTACATTAACATTATATAATGTTTATTTTAATTTACCAAATGAAAGATATAATGTAAATATTAACACTGGAAGTAAAACAATTTCAGCAGTAGTAGTAACTGGTTCTAGTGGTACACCATTTTCAGTAGGTTACAGTAATTTACCATTTGGATATCAATATAATTTTGAAACGGATACATTAGATTATTTACAATTATTATATCAATATGATATTAATAATGTATTAAAAAACATGTTTACTATTTTTCAAAATATACAAGATATAAATCAATCATTAACAATATTATCATCATATGCACCTACATATGATCCAACCGGACCTAATACATCAAATTATACATTTATGCATTTTCGCACATTTATTGAATCATTTATTTATTATGATTTTACATCACAAACAGATCCAACCAAACAAGTTAACGCTGTTTTATTACCAGTTAATGCAAAATTAGGAATTAATACATTATTTAATTTAATTTTTACAAACTGGTCAGAATTTTATGGCGTTTTCTTTTATGTATATATTGGTACAAATCCAACTGCAGCGGATTTCTTAGGTTCTGGTAAAACAGTATTCTCAAATGGAAATTATATTGGATCATTATTTATGCAATTTAATGTACCAGGTAAAGTATTTATTTCTATTACAAACAGTTTAATCGATGATACACACCCTTTTGGTACTAGTGATGTTGCTGTTAATATAACAACTCCAATTACAGTATCTAGTATTTCAGATGGTTCATTAGATAATAATTATGCAATTATAACTGTTCCAAGATTAATTAAAATTACATTATTTGAATGGACACCTAAATTAAAAATTAATGAATTATATACATTTATTTCTAATGATGTAACAGGCGAAAATCTAACAAATGCAAGTGGTGAACTTGGTATAGGTGATGGTCCTTATACATTAGAATTATATTATGAACCAGATTCAAATACACCATCTTATCGAATTAATTCAATATTAACATTTCCTACATCTAGATCAGTATACATATATGTATGTGATCAACAAAGAGTAGAAAATTTTGGAAATGCAAAAGTATTTGCACTAATTCCAAATGTAAGTAAAGCAAAAACTATTAATATTGTAAATGATATTGAACCAATTTCAAAAATCTGTACAATAAATAATAATACTGCATTATTAACTGTACCAAAACAATATACAGTATATTTACCCTATTGGTCATCTGTATATCGTATTAATCAATTATATGTATATTTTGCTAATAATATAAATGGAGTAAATTTAGGTAATGATATAGGAATTATAAATACTCCACAAACACTTGCAACATTAACACCATTTGAAACTGGATCTCAATTAACTTTTACCGCAGCATTTAAAAATTTAGGTAACAATTATGTATATTTAACTTTTAATCAAATTTCAGAGGCAGCGCCTTATGGTTCAAGACCTGTAAATTTTTTAGTAAATGTAACAAATCCAATTATATCAACAAGAATAGAAAATGTAACGGGTATATTAAGTCAATATATTGCAATAACAAATCAAGAAACTCAGTTTAAAGTAACATTAGGTAATTGGTTACCAAATTATATAAATGATGGTGTTAATAAACTATATATATATACCAGAGATATTACAACACCAGATGTATATACAAATTATATTCCAATAAATGGATTATCAAGTGTTAATTATAATATTGTATTAGAAAATGGAATATATGTGTTATATTTTACAACAACTTTTACAAATATATCACAATTATATTTATATTTAACATATAATAGAATTACAAATATATACAATTATGGTCAAGGTTTAGTAAATATTCAAATAACAAATCCTCCAGGTGATTTAGTAACATTTAATTATATTGATGTTATACCAGCATTTTATACTGACAATATATATGATACATTAATTACTTTTACTACAAATAATATCCAATTTAGTGTTAATAATTATTCACCCAATTATAATATTTATAAAGATATTCCAAATTTATTATATTTATTTCTATCTTCCGATAGTAATCCTCAAAATATATATTCTGCGCCAATTCCAATAATATTTAACCAAAATAGAATATTAAATTATCCATTTTATACAGAAAGTGTTGCACCAGTATTTATATTTATATCAGATAATAATGTATATAATAACGGATTAATTAAATATTCTGCTGGATTTTTAGAAAATGAAATTGGACCAATAAATGGTGTACTTGCATTACCACCATTTATAATTAATTCAAAACAAACAAATTTTGATATTCAATTAACTAATTGGAATACAAGTTATAGTACAATTAATGATATTAATTCTATAGTAGTTTTCATTGGTTTAAATCCAGAAATACCTCTTGTTATACTAGGTGAATATAATATTGTATATACTAATATGTTTCATCTTATATTTTCAACTAATTTTAGTATAACACCGGGAACATATAATATTTATATTAGAGATGTAAATCAAATATATTTTAAACAAAGTTTAACTAATCAAGTATTAATTTCTGATCAAATACAAATTACAACATTAACACCAAATATATCACCTGTACGAACATTTACTTCTATAACATATAATGGAACATTAAGTAATTGGAAATCTATTTATCCAACATCATTAAAATTATTCATTAATCAAATAATTAATAATACAACACCTGTTGCACAAACAATTACAATTAATTCAAATGGTAGTTTTTCATTTACTACCCAAGTAACTAAATATCCTACAGTATCATTTGTAATATCTGACTCTACAGTATATAATTCAGGTTATTTAGAAACAGACCCATTTAGTATTAATACATTAATTGGTCCAGTAAATGCATTTTTTAATAATCAAAGTTATGTAATTACCCAAAAAAGTACAAATTATTCTATTTTATTACAAAATTGGGATTCAACATATCCTTTTTCACAATTATATATATATGTTGTAGATGTAAATAATAATTTATTATGGAATTACGGTGCAAAATCTATATCATTAGTAAACAATATTTATTATTTATTATTTAATACAACTATAGGTAATATTAATACTGGGACATATAATGTTTATATCTCAGATACTAATTATAATGTACCAGGTTATAATTTATTACAATTATTAACAAATCAATTATCAGTAATCAAACAAATTGAATTAGATCATATAGATACAGTACCATCACCATTTGCAACTTATACTCAAACAACATTAACTGGATATATTAATAATTGGATAAATGGTATATTTCCGGCAACATTAAATATTGATTATATTTCATTATACGATAATTCATATTATACTGACACTGTTACTATAAATCAAAATGGAGTATTTAATTATATAATTAGATTTAATACCATTCCAGGTATTAAAGTTGGAATATCAGATAATGTTACATATGGTAGTGGTTATTTAGAAACAAATCAATTAACATTAAATAATATAATTGGTCCAGTAAATGCAAATTTAACAACATCATCCTATGCAATTAAAGGTATAAGTAAAACATATAATATTATTTTAACAAATTGGAATGCAAGTTATTCTATAAGTAATTTATACATTTATTTGGGTTCTAATATTAATACTGTCATTTATACATTTGGATCTAAATCAATTCAATTAAATGGAACAAATTATTTTATTAATTTTAGTAATGTATTACCAGAAATTACATCTGGTACATATAATTTATATTTATCAAATCAAGATCCTACAAATATTATTGCAACACCGTTAGTAAATCAATTAATATCTACATTTGATGTGAATGCTCAAATTGTAATATCTAATATTACACCAAATCCTTCACCATTTCAAACATATCTTTCAACAATATTAAATGGACAAATAACAAATTGGTCAACATATTATCCAACAGAATTATATTTATTTTATACTATAATTTCTAATAATAATACAATTCGAGATACTATTCAGATAAATTCAAATGGTACATTTTCATATACATTAACAGAAAATACATTACCTGGAATTAATTTATCAATTGGTGATAATATTGTATTTACATCAAGTTATATTAAATCTAATGTATATAATTTACCCTCATCTATTGGACCTGTTAATGCATCAATTAATAAAGTAAATTTTTTTCAAAATAAATCATTACCTGTAGTAATTACATTATTAAAATGGAATAATTCTTATAATATTACACAATTATATGTCTATGTTGGTAGTAATCCAAATACTCAATTAGAATCTTATGGTCAACAAACAATTGTAAATAATACTTTATCATTTAATTTAAATTCCACATTATCACCAAATACATATAATATTTACATTAGTGATACTGATCCTACACAAACAACATCATATTTAGTGAGACAAGCATTGACCAATCAAATTAATATTATTAATCAAATTAATATTTCAAATATAACACCTTCAATAATACCATTTGGAACATACAATAATACAACATTTAATGGTCAATTAGATTATTGGAGTATAGGATATACATTTCAAACATATATTATTTATTATTCATCATATAATAATCAAAAAATAATATTACCAATTACAATTAATTCAAATGGTACATTTTCTTTTCAATATACTGAATTTAATCTTGCAAATTTTAATGTATACATATCAGATATTTCATCTGGAATTTATGGAAATGGTTATATTGAATCTAATATATATATATTACCTATAAGAATTGGTCCTGTTAATGCATCTATTAATAATGTAAATTTTATCCAAAATAAATCATTACCAGTAGTAGTTACATTACCAAATTGGAATGTTTCATATAATATTACACAATTATATGTCTATACAGGAAGTAATCCAAACACCCAATTAGAATCATATGGTCAACAAACGATTACAAATAATTCTGGAATATATAGAATGTCATTTTCTATTGTGTCAGCATTATCACCTAATTCATATAATATATATATTAGTGATACTGATCCAACAATTACACAAACATCTTTAATTAGACAAGCATTAACAACTCAAATTGTAATTACACCACAAATTAATATTTCATCAATAACAACTACTCCAAATATATTTAGTACATATACTAATACTACATTTAACGGTAATTTAAATAATTGGAATTCATCAAATAATGTACAAATGTATGTAATTTATTATTCATCTTATGATAATATAAAAATAATTTTACCAATTACAATTAATTCAAATGGAACATTTTCATTTAGTTACACTGTAAATTATCTTGGGAATTTTAATGTATATATTTCAGATAATTCATCTGGTACATATGGAAATGGATATTATGAATCAAATATATTTGTAATATCAACAATTAGAATTGGATCATTAAATGCATCATTAACTAATTTATTTGTAATAAAAGATGTAAGTACAACATTAACAATTAATATTAATAATTGGAATAATTCATATAACATATCACAATTATATGTCTATATTGGTAGTAACCCAAATACAGTAATAGAATCTTTTGGATTACAAACAATAACATCTTCAACAATTTCATTTATAGAAACAATAGCATTAGCAATTGGATCATATAATATTTATTTATCAGATACAGATCCAGAACAAACACAAACTTTTTTAGTAAGAACTATATTAACTAGACAATTATCATTAATTAATCAATTACAAATTGCAACAATTACTACCACACCGACTCCTTTGGCAACATATACCAATACACGTTTTACAGGTAATTTCAGCGCATGGAATATTCTTCCTAGATCACTCAATGTATTTGTTGCATCAACAATTAATAATTCAACACCATCTGAGATTATATCAATTAATTCATCTGGTAATTTTAGTTTTAATGCAACAGTAACAAATTATGATTCAATTAATGTTGCATTTTCAGATACTAGTGTATATGGATCAGGATATTTAAAATCACCTTCATATAATATTGTAACTAAAATTGGTCCTATTCGTGCAGTAGTATCACCAACTATTTATAATGTAAATGTATCAACTAATTATACAATTTTATTATCAAATTGGAATTCATCATATGGAATTACTGAATTATATGTATTTACTGCAACAGATACTGCATTTTCAAATTTAACTTTATTAGGAGTATCACCTATAACAATTACCAATACTAATAATGTCTATACATTAGAATTTAGTAAAACATTTGCTAATAATGGACCATATTATTATGTTGTATCAAATGTATCAGATCCAGTTAATAATCCATATATTATATATCAAACAACAATCAATAATGTAATATATGCAGATTTAACTTTTACACCAATTTTAACACAAACCCCACAAGTAATTTTAAATCCAAAAAGTATAAATAATTTATTTTTATGGTATGATGCAACAGAAATTGACGGAACATATTTAGATCAACCATTAAATAACAGTAATGTTTCTACATGGATAAATAAGGTAAATAACACAGTTAATAATTTATCAAGTATTAATACCGCCCTTAAATTTAATTCAACTGGATTATCAAATAATGCAACAATTTCTTTTAATAATAATGGATTATTTGCTAATATCGCTGCAAATTCATTTAGTAATGGAATATCAGTCTTTATCGTATTTAAAAATGTTGGATCAAATACACAAAATGTAGTATTATTTACTAGAACATATGTTGATTCTAATCTTTCATTACCAATTAGTGTAAGTAATAATGTTCGTAAGTTCAGTAGTAATCTAACTGATAATATAACAAATACAATTACATCACCTTTTAATATTAGTGGATCATCTTTGTCAAAAATTATGTATTTTAACAATGATTCTAATTTACAATATAATGAATTTGTAAATGGTACAAGTACTATTAGTGAATCATCCGTTTATTATAATGATATTGGTAATAAAATTCATATTGGTATAACTGGTGTCAATCCAGATAATACAAACGGATTTATTGGTAATGTATCTGAAATATTAATATTTAATAGAACATTAAATGAAACAGAAAGACAAAGAATTGAAGGTTACATTGCATGGAAATGGGCATTAATAACTGCTTTACCATCTTCTCATCCATATTCATATTTAAATCCTGATTTTACAGTACCAGTCAATGGGTATAAAGGGTTAAATTTATTTTATCAAATAATATTAAAAGATTGGGTATATAATTCAAATTTAACAAGTATTTCTGTTCGATACAATCAAGATTTAAATAATCCAACAGATTTAGTATTAATTAATAATATTCCAATTACTCAAGATAATAATAATAATAATGTATTAAATTTTACAGTTCAATTTCCAACAATTGGCACATATTATATATATTTAACAGATACTTTTGGAAATATTTATAAAAGTATATCAAGACCGATTAGTATTACAGATGTATCATCTCAAATTACAATGACTCCAGATTCAGCAAATAAAATTACAAAACAATTGTTAACATTAACATTAAATAATTGGAATTCAACATATCAAATTAATAATTTTGATATATATTATTCATATACTAATTCTGATTCAAATCCTATATTAATTGAAAATAAATTAATTCAATATAATAATAATTCTTATTTTATCTCATTTATAATACCAAATATACCAGGAAATATATATTTTTATATTATTGGTAAACAAAATGCTATACAAATAATTAAAAAAATAATAAATATCCAAGTAACTAGTGATACTAACCCTAATGCAAATTTATCATTATATAGTAATAGTATATTTAATCCAAATATAATATCTTCTTTAAAATTATGGTTAGATGCAAATGCAATTTCCGGTACATATTTAAATCAACCAAATAATGGTAATCCAGTATCTACATGGTATGATAGAAGTATTAATAAATATAATGCAGTACCGGCAAATACAAATATACCAACTTTTGTATCATCTGGTATTAATGGATTACCTAGTATTCAATTAAGAACAAATTTTAATTATGTAGTACCTATACCAATTAGTACATTTAATAATGGTATGTTTGTATATATAGTCTATCAAAGTAATGGAACACCAGCACAATCAGAATCATTAATTTCAAGAGTAAATCCTAGTAATAATATTGCAAATCCATTTATTACAAATAATAACACTAGAAGTATAGGTAATGGTAATAATTCAACACAAATAACATCACCAATTAATATTAGAAATCAAACAATAGCAAGTTTATTTAATGCAAATATAGATTCTAATGAATTAACATATAATGAATATAATTTATTTCAATATAAATATAGTGGATCTATTACAAATTATAATGATACATTAAACAATAATAAATTATTTATAGGAACCAATAGTAATTTTAGTTTACAATATAATGGATTAATAAGTGAAATATTAATATTTAATGAACCATTAACACAAGAAGAAAAATACTCTGTAGAAGGGTATCTTGCATATAAATGGAATTTACAAATGTATTTACCATTATATCATCCATTATCTCCAATTATTCCTGCATCTATTACACCATTATTATTTAGTTCATTACAATTATGGATGGATGCTAGTAATACATCATCAATTATAAAAACGAATAATAATGTAACACAATGGAATGATTTATCATATAATAAAAATAATGCAATTACTAATACAAATTTTAATACAATTACAACAGGTTTACAAAATTTGAATACAACATTAATCTTTAATGGAAGTGTCATGGATTTTAATAATCCAAATATATTATCAAATTCAACAAATGCGACATTAATGTTCTTAGTCTATTCTCCATCTAGTGTTACAACAACAGGTAGTAGTTCACCGTTCAGTGTCAAAACATTTGAAGAATGGTTCCCTGATACAGATGGAAATATATATAGTAGTTTTGGTATTGTTGACACGAATATTGGAGAATTATCACCAGGATGGTCAATTTTTACTGCAGTAGTATCTTATGCAAACGATATAACAAAATTTTACATTAATGGAATTTTAATTAATTCATTAGAATACAATAATTCAATATTCAGCAGTGGATTTCAAATTGGATCTTCATTGAATACTATAGTTCCCTTAACAGCAACATTAACAGAAATGTTAGTTTTTAATGAAGAATTAACCAATAATCAAAGAATATTAATGGAAGGTTATCTTGCAAATAAATGGGGTGTTACAAATTTATTACCTGGTTCAAATCCATATGTATCTCGATCTCCAACTATTAATGATTATGACAATTTAAATAATAATAATATTATAATGAATTTAGATGCAAATAATAATAATTTTATATATAATAATAATATTATATCATCATGGGTTGATCTATCTTCTAATAATAATTCATTACAAACTATTAACGGATCACCAATATTACAAACAAATCCAATCAATAATTTACCTGGTGTATATTTTAATAATAATGAAAGTATGATACCAATTAATAATCAAATGGTATTGAATAATAATAAGGAATTTAGTTTATTTGTAATAGGATATATAAATAATACAAATTCAAATAATAATCCAACAATAATATCATCTTATAATTCTTCAAATCAATATTTAATTAATATAAGAAATAATTTATCTAATTTAAACAATCAAATATCTATTATTCAAACAAATGATCCTCAAAATCCATTAGTTTCATATGCAGTATTGTCTAATCAATTTTCAGATGGTTTACAAAACATGAATATGAATACATTATTACCTAATTTTTCAGTATATAATAATGGTACCAATCAATTAGTAATTAATAATATAACATTAGCAAGTGTATTTACAACAAATTTTTATATAGGAGGTAGATCATCTGATTCCAATACATTTATGCAAGGTTATATTCATAAAATATTATTATATAACACTAAATTAGATCTAATATCCAGAATTAAAATAGAAGCAAGTCTTGCAATAAATTGGAATATTCCAACATCAAATTCATATGTACCTATTGCAAAAATAAATGCATATACGGGAATTAGAACAATATTTAATATTATATTAGATAATTGGACATATCCAAATGTTTCACAAGTATATATTGGATATAATACATCATATGACAATATAAACAATTTAATAAATCTTGGTCCTGTTACAATTAATCAATTAAATAATTATTATTATGTATCAAGTTCAGTAGTATTTAACAGTCCAAATACATATTATTTTCACGTATTAAATCAAAATAATACAGAATATACCGTATCATCTAAAACAATAAATGTATCAAATTTAATTATAAATACGGAATCAATTGCACTTATAAGTGAAAATACATCATTTAATGTAACTTTAAATAATTGGTCAACAATAGTAAATGCAATTGGATTATATTCAAATCAAATAACTAATTTTGATTTATCTATTGGTATTTCAACAACAGATCCATCACCAGTATTTGTTACAAATGTTACAATTTCAAATGTAAATAATAATTATATTTTATCAGTCCCTGGATTAGTGAATGTAAATAATAAATATTTATATTTCAGTAAAACAATAAACAGTATATTAATATCAATACCTCCAATTTTAATATCATATTTTAATTTATCAATGACAATTAATCGTAATTATGGTATATTAAATGAAGATGAAACATATAATTTAACAATATCGTCAACCATAAATCCATTTGATTCAGTATATCCTAATGTATATTTATATTATGCAACAGTACCAAATGCAGTATTAGCAGATCTTACATTAATTCAATATATAGCAGTATCTAATAATAGTATAACATTTACAACAAATCAAACAGATAGTGTAGTTTATTTTTATATATCAACACTTGTGAATTTTAGTGGACATACTACATCAGTTGGTCCAATTCACTTTATTGATTCAACTACATTATCATCTAAATTAGATATCTATGATACTAATACTAATACAAGAAATATTTTATTAGCAGGATGGTCACCTTATTTTAGAGAAATAACTAATTTAAATGTCTTAACAGGTTCTGCATCAAATTATAGTGGACAAACATTGTATAAAACATTATTAATTAGAACATTTACACCAACTAATATTCCAAATTTATCTCTTTGGTTAGATGCCAGTACAATAAACAATTTCATATTTAATAATTCTAATAATATATCTCAATGGACAGATGGTAGCATAAATAATAATAATGCAACAACCTCATCCTATCCTATATATAATTCAACTGATAAAGGAGTAAATTTTAACGGAGGTAAATATCTAAATTTACCAAATGGCACAATACCATATAATGATGAAAGTTATCATATATTTATAGTATTAACACCAAATAGTACAACTAATACAACACAATTTATACTGGGTTCTATGGATAATACAAGTGCACCAACCGCAAATGAAACAAATTCTTTTTTTATATCAAATAATAAATATATTCAATCATGGAATAATGGAGCAGATTTACAAAGTTCAAATTACACATCAAGTGTAAAACAATTAGTATCATTTGAATATTTAAGTGAAATTGGAAGAACAACATATATTAATACAGTATTATCAGGAACAGATAGTGAAGTATCAAATGAAAGTAGTATGTATAATAATATGATAGGAGGTATATTAAATAATTCAACATTTTATAGTTTAATTCATGAAATAATTATTTATAATGGTAGATTATCAACTCTTGAAAGACAAAAAGTCGAAAATTATTTGAATAATAAATGGTTAATATAAAATATATAAAATTATTAATAAATTTTATATATTTATAAGTAAAGAGTATAAATTCAAATAATAAATGGGATACAATTAAAGAATTTAAAAATCCAGAAAAAAAAATATCTGTTACAGAAATGATAACAAACATAAATACCGACGAGAATAAAAATAAATTATCATATACTAAAAAACCATCAAATCATGATTATTTACCAGAAACAAGTAATGTAAAATATATGAGACCTATAAAAGCAATTCCAAATTATTTAGGTTCACTCACTAGTAAAAAAGTAGAAAATCAACAATCTTTTTTATTTGATTCAATATCAAATTTTAAATCAATTAATTATTCAAATACAACAATACTAGATTTAAATCCGCGTATGTGGATAGATTCATCTGATTATACATCTTTAATTCTAGATAGTAATAATAATGTATCTCAAATTTTAGATAAAAGTGGTTTTAATAATCATATGTCTCAGTCTGTAATTGCAAATCGACCTAAATATCATAATGGAGGTTTATTATTTAATGGTAATCAATATATGAATGTTCGTTATAATAATAATTATTTACAAAATATTAACAATATGAGTATTTTTATAGTAATGAAACAATATAATCAAACGAATCAATGGGGTGGTATTATAAGTGGTTATTCTAATAATTCAACAAATGATTTATTTGATTTGAATGCATGGGTATTTAATTCATCTGATTTTACAGATTATCAATACTTATTTAGTTCTAATCAAAATGTAAATGGTGATATGGTAAATTCTAATAATATTAATAAAACTATTCCTTTTGGTGTATATGAAATAATTATTAATAATAATACTGGATATATATATTATAATGGAAATTTAGTAACTACAGGAACTTTTCCTACAATAGGTACATTTAACAATGTAGTACTGGGTGCACGATTTGACGGTAGTAATACTTTTAATAAATTTTATACAGGTGAAATATATGAAACAATTATTTTTAATAGTGTATTAGATCCAAATGATAGATATATTGTTGAAAAATTATTATTAGATAAATGGAATCCAGTACAAATATCTAGAACAATACCGTTAAGTAATGTGTATACATGGTTAGATGCAAGTTCACCTAATAATTTTACATTAAATGCGAATAATAAAGTTTTATCGTGGAATGATAAAAATTTTAATTTAAATTTTACACAAACAAATCCAACTTTTTATCCAGTTTTTGATACAAATAAAGTAATATTTAATAATACATATTTAACTATGACCGCTACAAATGGATTAGATTTAAATAATTTTAGTATATTTTATGTATTTAATGAAATTACACACAATGATGATGCTGGATTATTATCATGTATTAATACAATAAATCAAAATGATTTTGAAATTACAAATGGATTTGCATTAACTACTCCTTCTAGTAATACAATTGATTTAATTATAGATGAAATACAATTATCATATACAGATCAAACATCATTATCTAAAAAATTATATGAATTTAATATTAATAATGGTAATGGTATATTATATATAAATGGTGTTCAACGATCTACACAAACATTTGGATCTTTAGGTACTGGTTTAAAATTTGCAATAGGTGCTAGACAAACAAATGGTACAATTGATATTACTAATCCATTAAATGCAAATATATATGAATTATTAATTTTGAACAATAGTGCAAGTTATTCACAAAGAAATCAAATATATTCATATTTATCAGAAAAATGGAATATAGCGAGTATTTTATCAAAACCAGCACCAAATCCTACATTTTGGTTAGATTCTAATAATTCTGGATCTATTACATTAGATAATACTAATATTACTGGATGGAATGATTTATCAAGTAATAATTATACTGTAACAATTAATAATACAAAACCAATATTACAACAAGTTAATAATATTAATGGTGCGTATTTTAATGGATCAAATGTTAATATTGATTTTAATACTTCAGCAGGAGGAAATTTAACTGGATCATATAGTTCATTTTATTTAGTATTTTCAGGTAATAATTATAATATTAATATTAATAATAATAGATTAATTAGTTTTAATAATGGAACAAATGATAATTCATCTAATTGTTTTAATCTAAATTCAGGATCAGTAAATGGAATATTAATGTATAATTCATCTACAAATTATGATAATACAATAAATTATAATAATAATTTATATATTGTTTCAATATTAAAAAATAATACAAATGTTAAATTATATATTAATAATTATTTAATAACAACATTGATAAATCAAGTTGATTATAATTATGCAACATTAGATTTAGGTAGTTTATTAGGTGGAACACAATTTTGGACTGGATATATAACAGAAGTAATATTTTACAATTCATTATTAAATTCAGATTCTAATCTTGGCACAATAAAATATCTTGCAAATAAATGGGGTGTAAATATTGAACCATCTTTAATAAATCAATATATACCAAGAATGTTAACAAATCAACCAAATTATATGCAATTAAATGGAATTATTCCAAATACAACATATTTAACAGTGTCTGATACAACAGATAAATCAAAATATATAAATATGAATATTCCTTTGCCAATTAATAATTCATTATTAAATCAATTAACATTAGTATCTACAGATCCAGTATATTTAACATCAGTAGATATAAATACAGTATATAATGTAATTGAATATATTGATGGATGCACAATAATATTACCTACTCTCACTTACGATAGTGATTATTTTGCATTTGTAAATAATGGAATATATCCATTTACAATTACTGGACCTGGTGATTTAGATACAACATGTTCTCCATCTCAAACATTATATTTAACAAATACTCAGGGTACATATAGTGAATCATCTAGTTTCCAAGGATTTACATGTATTTTAGATCATTATACGAATAATCCTATTAATTTTAAATTATTTATAGGAGGTTGGTCTAAAAAATTATCATATATAAATTCTTTATATGTGTATGATAGCACAAATGCGTATATCGCGTCAACAGGATCAATATATTTTAAGAATACATTTCAAGCAGATTTTACACTTGACACTATTGCACCGGGAACATATAATTTTGTAATTACAGATATTAAAAGTAATACTGGTAATATAATTGCATCATCAATAACTACACCTGTAGTAATATCCGGTGAATCATCCACTGCAGTATTAGATCATTATAATAATGGTTCTACTACCTATATTATTACGTTAAGTAATTGGTCAACAATTACAACATTAGATATTTGGGTTTCTAATAGTAGTAATTATTCTAATAGTGTATTTCTAAAAACAACAAATACAATAGAAAATAATGCAGGAGTTTATACAGCAACATTTACAAATATATTTACAAATAATTATTATTGGATAACATTAAAAAAAACAAGTCCAGTAGTAAATATAGAAATAACTATACCAATTATAATTACAAATAATCCTAATTTTTCATTTTCATTAAATAATATAACACATACAGGATCATATAATATAATTTTAGGTAATTGGGCGAATATATATACTAACAATATACCAGTATTATATGTATTTGCATATACTCAAAGTGATTTTAGTGATACACCAATTCGAATTGCAAATATTAATACATCATTAATAGTAAATAATGCTGGAGTATATTCTATTCCATTAAATTTTGAATTTTACATTGATAGAAATTATTATTTAAGTGTAAGTGATTCAGTTGATTTTAGTAAAATATTTAATGTTGAATTAACTAATAATATTGATGTATTAACAATTACTGCAACAATATCACCATTATCTGGACTTACAAATTACGATAATATATTTACAATTACATTATCTAATAGTGAATCGTATGATTTAACAGATTATTTAGTAACTTGGAATATATTTACTGCAGATAATCCAGAAGGTACTGATGCAACATTAATTACTTCTGCTACACTTAATAATAATCAAACGTTAGTTTTTACATATGATCCAGTAAATTTATTATCAATATATTTTTGCGTAGGTAATACTTCTACTATTACACCAACTGATTTTACATCTGGTTATATATCTAGATATATAACTGATTATAATTTATGGTCAGATGAACAAGATTCACAACAATTATATAATTCAAATAATATGAAATTTTTATTAACTAGTAATATAAAATTTACATCAAATTACTTTGAATCAAATCAATTAGTAATATCAAATAAAATATCTAAAAAAATAGAATTATCAATAATTGAACCAAAATTTAACATTTTACCAAAATTTAAGATTTTACCAAAAATATAAAATATTTAATTAAATTATAATTCCTAATTTAATTTAATTGATATATATTAATGTCAACAATATCTATATCGTCATCTTCTTTAACTACTCGAATAAATCAAAATAATACAATCATAGTTACCATTTTAGATTCAAATAATACAGGAATATCAGGAGAAACAGTTACCTTGACAGATAATAATAATATAACTTATCAAAATCCAACAGATAATTCAAACGGAACATATACTTTTACAGTAACGAGTACAACCGCTGTAGTATTAACGTATATAGCACATGATGGAGATTTGACAAGTAACCCTGTTAGTGTTGCATATACAACAATAACACCTATAAGTATAATTATTAATACACCCGTATCTTTTTTAGATGTATCATTTAGTATCTCTCAAGAGATAAAAAATGGATTAAATGTTCCATTAAGAATACCTGGTTTACAAGGATGGTATGACGCAACAGATACTGCATATATTATAAATAATGCGAATGATGTATCAATTTGGCAAGATAAATCTGGAAATAATAATCATGCAACTGTAAATGATTTAGAAAATAGACCAGTATTACAATCAAATGGAAGTATTTATTTTGATGGATCATCACAATATTTTAATTTACCTAATAATGCATTACCATTTAATAATAGTTCATACACAATAATTTCTGTCTTTACTAGTGTTGTATCAGGAGGTATAATTACTGGAGGTAATAGTAATTGGAGTGTTACAGGTGGTGTAAATTCATTAGATGTAATAGATGGTTCAAATAAAGTATCTAGTATATGGTCATCGAATAATATTCAATCTAGTATGACATACAATTCAGGTCCTAATATTGTATATACTGATTATTTATCTGGTAGTAATAGAAATTTAATATTAAATATACAAAATGTAAATACAGATCAACCAAATACAAGGGTACAACCAAATACAAATAATACAATTGGTTATTCTACTGCCAATGGATATTTAGAAGGATATTTAAATGAAATTTTGATTTTTAATCGTGTATTAACAACAGAACAAAAACAATTAGTAGAAGGATATTTATCATGGAAATGGAGTATAACAGGATATTTACCATGGAGTCATCCTTATAAATTTAAACAACCATCAATGATTCCAGAATATGTAAATGATCCATTATCATATAACGATATTGTATCTTGGTATGATTTATCTGATTTTGATAGTGTAAATATAAGTAGTGGTAATTATACTGTAGATACCATTTACGATAAAAATAATAATACAAATGATTTAAATATTCCAAGTAATACATTACCAAAATTTGTATTTAATCAAGGACTTTTATTAGATGGTACAACGTATTTAATGAATGATAGTTTTGTACAAAATTTAGATGAATTTACTATTTATATTGTATTTGATCAAACAACATCAACAAATAATGCAGGAATAATAGGTTTTATTTCAAATACAAATAATGATGCAAGTGTTGGAGGTTTGAGTTTTAATACAGGAGTTTCTCCAAATAATTTTAAAGTTTTAAATACAAATATAAATATAACACCAACAAATACAAATAATAATACAAATATTTATGCAATTACATGTAAAACTAATATAATTAATGTTTATTATAATGGTGTATTAAATGGAACACAAACAATTACATCAACAAATGGGTCTTCTACGCAATTTATATTAGGATCACGATTTATAAATAATTCACCAACAAATGGTTTAATTGGATACATTAAAGAAGTTATTATATATTCTAAATTACAATTAACAGGTATTAGACAAGAATTAGAAGGATATCTTGCATGGAAATGGACATTACAAAATAATTTACCAGGTAATCATCCATATAAATATATACCTTATGGTGTAACTAATAAAATATTATCTCCGATTAATTTAAATTCTAATAACCTACCGCATATATGGTTAGATGGTAATGATTTATCTACTATTAATAATTTAACATGGAAAGATAAATCATCTAATCGAGATGATATGACATATACAGGTACTAGTATTAATATTGATTCTACTAAAATACCAAATATGAATAGTATTAGGTTTACTGGAGATGGAAAATATTTTATAAATAATTATGCAATAAATGTATCTAATTATTCAATAGCAAGTGTATTTTTTATGGATTCGGATGTCATTACAAAAGGACGAATATTATCTTATACTAATACAGGAACAAATGATTATGATAATATATCGTCAATTGGTATAGGTCATTATGCTACAAATCAAATTTGTTTATATTACAACGATACAAATTCAACACCAATTACATTAATATCAAATTCATTTAATATGATAATTTATATTTTAGATGGTCCTACAGATAATCTATATGGATATTTAAATGGAACTTTAGTATCAACAAATAATTTAAATATAACAATAAATACTACAAAATTAAATATTGGTAATGATGGAAATAGTCAAGGATATACATGGAAAGGATATATAAATGAGGTTGTATTATATCCAAATAGTTTAAGAAGTAGTGATCGACAAATATTGGAGGGATATCTTGCATGGAAATGGCAAATAAATTCATTGTTACCTAATAATCACCCTTATTATAATTTATTACCAATTATAACAACACCATCTTTTCAACCGACAAATATACAAGGTTTAGATATTTGGAATGATGCATACAGTTTAATAAATCTTAATGATGGTGATACAATTCCAATCTGGTATAATAGTAATACAAATTCAACAATTCAAGGTAATTGTAATGAAACTAATCCAATATTTTCTAGATTTGGATTTAATGGTCAACCAACTGTAACTTATTCACCAACTTCTTATACAGTATTACAAAATACAATTAATCAAAATACGTATGATACACAAAATTGGACATTTATGGGTATTTCTCGATATACTAATGGTCAACGTGGTAGAGTTTTTTCATCTTATGGTAATACATTAATAATAGGATATTATGATAATAATAAAAATGTATTATATTTAGGTTTTCAATGGTTATATTATGTAGGATCAGAATTTACTTATACTCCAGGAGATACTAAATGGGATAATTATGTCTGGGCTAAAAATTCTGATAGTACTCCTTATAAATTTAGTAATTATGACTTAAATTTAAATCCAAGTAATACAAATACTAATAGAAGATTAATAGGTCTTTCATATAATTATGAAGAACCAAGTGATTGTCAAATTTCAGAAGTATTAGTGTATTCACAAGGACTACCTTTATACTATATACAAAAATTACAAGGATATTTAGTATGGAAATGGGGTTTACAATTTAATTTATCAACTAATCATCCTTATAAATACACGCCTCCTGATAAAGATGAAACCGTATTTACTCTCAAATTAATTGGATGGAAATCAAATATACCAATAAATACATTATATATATTAGATACAATATCTGGTAATTTATTAACAACAACAACTAATTTTTATGGCAATGATTTTATTGGATATTTTAGTGTATTTGTATATAGATTTATAAATTCTCAAAATTATTTAACAATTTCTGATACAGATGATATGTCTGGTATATTTAATTATGAAATACCAACACCACTTATAGTAAATCCACTATTAACATTAAAGGTAACTGCAGTAGATAATGTGAATAACTGGGCGTATAGTAATGTTGCAAAAACATTTTCTTTTAATTTGTCATCATATTATGAAGGATATACTGTAAATTATACTGATTATTATTCAAATATATATGTTTATTATTCAAGCGATAATAATTATACTAATTTAATATCAACAAATATTACAAATATTACATTAATAAATAATGTAATTACTTTTACTGTTTCTTTTAATCCAACTATAATAACATCACCTATTTATTTTTATTTTGGTTCAAATTCTAATGTTACTTTATTAAATATATTAAATAGTGCAATTTCAACAGTTTATGTATTTTTTAATAGAGCGTCATTAACATGTGAATTAGATCATTATCCATATTTCAATAATTTTGTAGCATATACTAATTTACCATCTCAATTAAATTTTAGTGGTAATTCTATACTTTTTATTTATTATAGCAAAAATGATCCAACTTATTCTAATAATGTATATGCTAATCAAACATATGGCACTAATATAGTAAGTGGTAGTTACGGTGGAGGTGGTTTTACTATAACATTTCCTTTACCCGATACTGGAAAATACTATTTAACTCTATCTAATAAACCAAATGGATCAACCAGAACTATCAACGATATTAATATAAATATAGCATTACCAATTACAGCTAATTTAATAAATTTTGGATTAAATAAATTTTATGGATTTTATGAACTAAATAGTTATGTTGCAACCATTGGTACATATAATGGTGGTGTATATCCCTTTACAAATGTTCGAATATTTTATAGTACTAGAGTACCTATATCAGATCAAGATTTAACTGAATTACAAGGTAGTCCATTTACAATTCAAGTAAATAATTCAATTAAAACGTGTAATTTTTATTTTAATAATACAATATTACAATTACCATCAGTTTATTTTAATTTTACATCAAATGAAGCTCAAGTTCCTCCTTTAAGTACATTTACAACATCTTCTTTAATTTCTTGTTATAATAAATCAACATTAACATTTACCTTAGATCATTATAATAATAATTCAATAGAATTTATATTAACTGCAAATAACTGGTCTACATCATTAAATGTAATGTCACCATTGAAATTATATATATTAGATAATAATAACATTAGCATAGGATATCCAATTATATCTGTTCCTATAAGTCAAAATAATGGAATTTTTAGTGGAATATTTTATTTTGATTTTAATGTATTAGATACTGGAACTTATAAATTATGTGTAACAAATACAGATTTAGATTCTTTAGAAATTAATTATATTATACCTACCCCAATTAGTGTAAATTTAATAATACCTCATTTTATTATAAAAAATAGTCAATATACTAATACTCAAACAACACCCTCTAATGGATTTTTAATTAGTCAAATTCCAGGTGTTAAATTATGGTTAGATTCATCTGATATATCGACAATTGTAAAAACAGGTAATGCAATTACACGATGGAATGATAAAAGTGGAAATGCAAATAATTTTAATGTTGTTAATGGTTCACCTACATATGTTGATTCAACATCTGGAATATTAATTAATGTAGGTGATACTATGGCATCAACCAATATAATAACATTTAATCAAACTACTGCTATATTTTATGTTGCAAAATTAGCGAATACTACTGGTAATCAATATATATTATCTACTTCAGCAGGAGTAGAATATAGTATTCGATATATTTTAACAACATTAGGGGGGGGTAATACTGTTAATGATATGTCAAATAGTTATACAGTTAATGGGGTACCAAATGGTAGTGCAAATTATACTCAATATCATTTAGTTGATTGTTTAGTAAATGGCGCTAATTATGATATTTTTTACATACCTTCATTTAATGGAAATATAAATGAATTATTAATTTTTAATTTTTTAACACCGTCTCAAATTCAATTAGTAGAAGGATATCTCGCATGGAAATGGAATTTAAATGCCCAACTACCTGCAAATCATCCGTTTTATAATATAAATCCTATAATATCACAACCAATTATAACACAAAAGTTTTTACCATCTCAAATACCTAATAATGTATTATGGTTAGATGCACAAGATATTTCTACAGTTATTAGATCTTCCGGTAATATAACACAATGGAATGATAAGAGTGGATCTGGAAAAAATGCAATAGGAGTAAATTCTCCTACATACGGTACAGATAATGGCATTTTATTTGATGGAACAAATTCATTTACACTACCTAATGGAACATTACCTGTTGGAGATAGTTCATATTCATATTTTATTGTTGCAGATATAGACAGTTATAGTACATCTAGTTTAATATCTGGTGGTAATAATGCAACAACTAATTCAGGAATTTTAATAACAGCAAATGGTTTTAATATTAGTACAGATTGGACTAATAATGAATTAATAAGTAATTATGAATTTACACCAAATACTAGATTTTTAATAGAATCATTTTATACTTCAGGTGGACAAAGATCAATGTATTTTAATAGTAATTTTGATGATTCAGATACTCCTGGTGTTGCGAGAACACAAACAAATAACAATAATTTAATTGGAGATACATTTGTCGGTGAAATTTATGAAATTATTGTATATTCAAGAAATTTAAATCAATATCAAAGACAACAAATAGAAGGATATTTAATGCAAAAATGGGCAATTCCAATTTTAAATATTTTACCATCCGATATAACATCTTTGGCAGTATGGTTAGATGCAACAGATCCAATTGCAGATGGTACAATATTAGATACTAATACTCCTATTAATACATGGTATGATAAAAGTGGAAATGATAATAATTTTACATACTTTAATGCAAGACCGAGATACAAAAATAATTTATTCGGAAATTTACCAGGATTAGATTTTAGTAATCAAGCTGGATTTACTTCTAGTGCATTTCCTTATACAATTGATTTAACAATTGCAGTGATAGTTAATGTTCAAAGTATTCAAGATAATATATATACTTGGGGTAATTTATTTTATCATGGTAATAAAGATGTAAATTTTTCATTGAGAAGATATGGTGGATATGCTATTATTGAACTTGAAGCTTCTGGTACCCATAATCTGGTAGAAGATCAAAAATATTGGTTACAAAATGAAACATTATTATTTTATGGTACTATTACTGCAGGTACAAATGTAGATTTTAATATGATATCATCCTCATTATCATTTAATTTAAAGAGTGTAGTACCACAAAATCTCAATAATAATGGAACATATACTGCATTTGTAGGAACTAGTGAAACAAATGAAGCATCTAATGCATATATAGGTGAAGTAGTATATTATAATAAAGTATTATCAGAAAATGAACTAAATAAATTATTATCATATTTAACAAGTAAATGGAAATTACCTTATGAAGGATCATATATCCATCCATACGCTTCATTACCACCGCCAATTTTATATAGAACATTACAACCAGTAGTACCGCAATTTTTTAATCCTACACAATTTGGAAATTTAGCATTATGGTTAGATGGTGCAGATTTATCTAGTGTTACATTAAGTGGATTAAATATTACACAATGGAATGATAAAAGTGGAAACTCTAATAATGCAACAGCAGTTAATACACCTCAATGGTTACCAACTTATGGTGTATCATTTAATGGTACATCTCATTTTACATTACCAAATGGCACGTTACCTATTGGAGACAGTTCATATTCATATTATATTGTTGCAAGTTTTGCTAATACAACTAGTATAAATGGATTAATAGTTGGTGGTACTGGTAGTTTAAATCAAATGAGTAGTATTAAAGGAACAAATAATAAAATAAAATTATCATGGTATGAAAATGATTTAACATCAGATTATAGTTTTACAATAAATCAACCAATTATAATAGGATCAATATATCAATCTGGTGGAAAAAGACAATTGTATATAAATGGTAATTTAGATATTTCTGATACTCCAGGAACAAGAAATCAATCAAATACTGGAAATAAAGTAGGATGCAGTGCATCATCAAATGAATTTATGAATGGTGTAATTTATGAAATTATAGTATATAATAGTCTTTTAACAAATAGTCAAAATGCGCAAATAGGATCATATTTAAATAATAAATGGATAAAATCTGTGAATCCAAATTTAATCCCAAATTTATTTAATTGGATAGATGCAGCAGATATAACAACATTATTTCAAAATATAGAGGGAACAACTCCTGTTACTGCTACAACTCAAAATATTAATTACATAAAAGATAAATCAAATAATAGTTATGATTTAAATTCAACTGGATGGGAAGGACCAACTTATACTACATTAAATTCATTACCTGCAATTAGATTTATAGGAAATAATAATTTATTAACATTAACTCAAGTACCCAAATCTGATAATGTTACAGTTTTTTGGGTTGGATCATTAATTGGTTTTAATACTGCAGTATGGGGACATTATTCTGATACAAATGTTGGTTCTGAGGATGTTATACTACGAAAATACGAACATGCATATCAAGTAAATTTTGGTTCTTATGATACTAATAGTTGTATAATAAATATACCTTTAAATGTACCATTAATTATATGGGCAACAATGGAAAATGGTACGAATATGGTTATAAATGCAATACATTCAAATGGACAAATTGTAAGTAATTTTTATATAAAACAAATAAAACAATGGCAACCCGGAAACGCAAATATTTATCTTAATTCAGTAGATGCTTCAAATTATTATTCTAGTTCATTGTTATCTGAGAATTTATATTATCAAAGAGTCTTATCACTAATAGAAATAAATCAAATTTTAACTTATTTAGGTAATAAATGGAATATACCAATACCATATAAAAATGATCAATCAAATTTAGATATAGATGTAGTATACTCAAATCAAATTATAACATTAACATTATCTACATATTATCCTCAAGTATATTTATATTATGGTTTAACAGATAAATCATATGGAAATTTAGTTCAGATTAATAGTCCAATTACAAGTAATAATGCATATGTTATAAATCCTAGTACATTGTCAATTACAATAAATATATATGATATGATAGATATACCAAAAAAAATTATATATTTTTATGCATTTACTGATTCAAATTATACAGGAGTATCTGGTCGTTCATTACCATTTTCTTTTATAGATCAATCTAAAATTAATTTAACATTAAATCATTATGATATATCATCAAATGTATATACTGTAACATTAACAAATTTTGATCCATTATTAATAAATCAAACATTAAATTTATTTGCAATTAAAAATGATTCAGGATATGAAAATATAAATCAAACTTTAACAATATCAAATGTATCACCGGGTTATACAACATACACAGGTACATTTACATATAGTTTTCCACCCTATAATATATATACTTTATTATTAACTAATTCATATAATGGATCAAATATACCGAACGGAAACATTTGTATCCAATCACCAAAGAATATATATACATTTACATTAAATAGTACGTTAATCACAGCAAATACATTTACTGGTTCAAATAATATAACATTACAATTTGCTATACCAGGATTATCAAATAATTTATCTGTAAGTAATTTAATACCAAGTGTTAATATAAGTATTGATAATATACCATTTAAAACAAATCCTCAAAAATTATTAATTAATCAAATAAATATTAATTTATATAAATATCAAAATAATGGATTTACATTATGGTTAGATGCAATGGATTCATCTACAATTACACATAATAATAATAGAATATCTGAATGGAGTGATAAAAGTGGATTAACAAATAATGGTACACAAGATGATATCACTTATAAACCGGTATATGAACCAAATACAAATGGTATTTTATTTAAAGGATATGCATATGAGGTTCCTCAACAATTTTTAAATTTACCATTTGTTACATTTAATAATACAAATTATTATACTTGTTCATTTGTATATACCTATAATGGTGGTGAATCGTATGTTATTTCAAAAGTGAGTGAAGGTGTCAATCTATATGCAACAATACTATTATTTGGTAGTGGACAATCTGTTAGATGGACACCCCAATCTGGACAATATTATGATAAATATTTTGGTGATTTTGAAATTAGTAAACGATATTTATTAACATTTACATATGATGGAATTAGATATAGATTATGGAGAAATGGTGAATTAGTACAAACAGTAAACACTACAGAAGGTATAATTCCAGATGATTTAGCAGTAACATCATGTAAATTAGGATCAGGTAATGATTCAAGTGTAAATATTAAGATACATGAATTTATATTTAATGAAACATATTTATACGATCATGAAATTCAAAAGATAGAAGCATATTTAGGAAATAAATGGGATATAAGTATTACCAATCCATATACAGATAATATTGTATCATTTTCACCTAACAGTAATTTAATAAATAATCAAATAACATTTTCAACAATAGATTCAGTAATTACAGGTAATCAGTCAATAACACAATTATTAATAAATCCTGTATTAACATTAAATAATGCTAGATCAGCAACACATTATATAATTGATTTAGATAATTGGAATTCAAATATAACAAATGTATTTTTATTTGTTGGTACAAATATTAAATATTATAATAGATCATTATTAATCTCAGCTACAGTAAGTAATGATGTAAATGGATATTATATCATAGTAAATTATGATTGGACATCTATGGCACCAAATACATATTATTTATCGGTGAGAAATGTAAATTCTAATACATTTGATTTTGATTTAAGAGTATCAGATCCAAACGAATATTTAACAATTGAGTAAAAACTCTTTATATTAAATTAATTAAAAAACATATTTAAATAATTTAATCTAATATTAATTCAATGGGAACTAATATTAGACAAAATTTAACCTCAAATAATTATTTCATAAGAGGAGTTGATAAGATTTATATTGATTACACTGAGAATGTATATCTAAAATCATATACTAATTGTAAAAACTTGGAATTAATATATAATAATACGCAAGTAAATAATAGTTTAACAGATATTATATTAGATAATAATGAAATATTAATTAATGGAATTCTATATAACTCTAATATAAAATATCTTGGATTACCACGAATAACCCCATTAACATATTTTAATACAGGATATTGGAAAACAAAAAATAATAATTTAAATATATCTGATGATATTAATGATATTTTTATTGATTATCCTATTAATTTACTCGGACCAAATAAAATAATAATAGAATCTGGAGAACCACAAACAGTTATATCAAAATATAAAACACAAATATTAAATGTATTTGATAATCAAGAATATGAATTACAATTTGAAATAAATGCACCAATTTTTAATGATCAAGAAAATTTTCAAGTATATTTAATACCAATTTCATCAAGAGCGAATCGAATGTTTTGTGTAAATAATAATATAATATTCGATAAAAATACAATACAATACAATATTAAATTTAATACATCAATCTTTTTTGATTCAAGATATAATTTTTCAGATAATAATTATTTTATAGGATTACAATCAAATATAACAAATAAAATATATTTATCAAATCCTTTAAAATATATATTTATAACAAAAATAAAACAATTTAAATTAATAGATTTTAAATTACATCTTAATGATTTATCATATCAAACAAGTAAAAAGAAAGAATTATTAATAAATTTTACAGTAAAAGGATTAGAAGAAAATTCAAAATTTAGAATAAAAATTAGAGAATTAAACAATATGATACCAATATATTACTCTCCCGATATTTTGTTTATTGGTGATATAATATATTATCAAAATATAGTAATTCCAGAAAATATAAGTAATAATAATTATACTGTTGAATTAGAATATGATAATAATACTATTTGTGATTTAATTTCTAATATTTGTGTTGATATTGATTATAATACAAAAATACATATATTAAATATAGATGAAATTTCAAATATAACTATAAATGAAACAAATGCATCAACAATAAAATTATATTTTGAAGAAAAATATATATCATCTGTTGTTAATATATCATTAAATAATATTTTCATAAAAAATGATATTATAACAAAAGATAATTATAATAATTATTCATTTTCATTTATTCCTCATGGTAATATTTTTAAAGAGGGTATATATAATATTAGGGTACAAACAAGTGGACAAAATAAATATTTTGCAAAAAGTGTAGAAACAATAAAAATTTCATCAATAGAGAATAATCAAAATTTAACTATAAAACCAAATTTTGGATATAAATATGTTTCATATTCTGCGCATCCAAATTATAAAACAATAAAATCAAATAATAAAATATTTATAATACCAGAAGGAGTATCAAAATTATATTTTAATATAATTCATAATAAAATAAATTATACAGGTAAAATTTCTGTAAAAAATAATTCAATTGTAACAATTAAATCAGATAATAAATTAAATTTTTCAATAGATAATAAATCAATATTCAATCTTGGTTTAAATGATGAAATAAATAAAGAAAAAATAGAAGAATTAGAATTAACACCGATTAATCAAAATAATTCAATAACAATAGATTATATAACAGATGATAATTATAAATTATATTTAAATAATGTATTAGATATTAAGAAAGGAGATTTTATTCATATTTATAGTGCAAATAATGAAAATGGTAGAAATATAAAATTTTATAAATTAACTCAAATTGAGTATAATGAAAATAATGGATATTATATAATTATATCAAATAAATCATCGTTTGATTTTACAGGAAAAATATATTTTTATATTAAATTAGAACATATTTTAAATCCAATTTATGCTGGTTTTATATCAATTACAGACTATCCATTAATATTTTCATTAAATATTAATAACAATTCAATAAAAATGAATACAATTACATATGCAAAAATTACAATAAATAATTATTCAACAATTAGTGATATTCCAATAGGATATTTTGATATATATTTAGTAAATGATATTTATGGAAATTCACCAATATATTTAACAAAAGTAGCAAATAGTTCAATTTTAGATTTTTCATTTGTTTTTGCGAATAAAGATATTCAAGATAAATATTTCATGATTTACGCTAGAAATGATAAATTTATAATAAACAAGATAATAAATATTCCAATTAAAATAATAGAAGATGAAACATATTCAATAACAGTAAATGAAGTGATAGAAAAAACAACAGAAACAATTGCATATACAAGTTTTACAAATTTAAAAGCAACACCAGAAGTAAAAACAATTATAGGTGTATATACAATATTTGATCAACCTCCAAATAAAATTACACCATCATATTTCTTACAACAATATGGATTATATACATATACGAGTGTTGCAACATTAGGATCACAATATGCAAATTATAGTGGATATTTAATTTTACAAACAGATCCGTTATCAAATTCAATATCACAATCATATACAACATTAGATTCATTTATAACATATATATTAGGTCAACTTGCGAATAAGACAATTAATGTAATTAATGTACCACAAATATTTAAATCATCATATGTTACAAATGATTTTATATCAACAACACATACATTTGAATATTATAATAATATAATTTTTAACAATGAGTTAATTAATGTTCAAAGTTCATTATGTTCTCAAGTTGTTCAAAATACTCAATTAATTTCAAATATAACAACAATTAAAAATAATTTTTTTCAATCGTATAACGATCAAATTAGAAATTATAATGGTCAAAATGAGATTAATAATCAAATTAGTACAATTTCTACATTAACAAATAGTGCACCAAGATATTCTTGGATTGAAGATTTAGGTCATTATATTGGTCAATATTATGAATTATCAATAAACAATGTTACAATTGAAAAAATAACATCAGATTGGATGAATGTTTGGAATGAAATTAATTTACCAGTAGGACAAAAAGATGGATATAATAAAATGATAGGTAATATAGATAAATTAACTAATTTTTCATCAAATACAATACCTGCAACACAAATTAAGATCCCATTAAAATTTTATTTCAATAGATATAAAAATACTGGAATGAGTATACCAATGATTAGTTTATTACATTCAGATGTTAAATTAACATTACAATTAGAACAATTATTAAATTTAATTATAACTGATCCATTAACAAAAATAACATCATCTTCAAGACCAAAATTAAAATTATATTTAACATATGTATATTTAGATAATGAAGAACGAAAACTATTTGCACAAAGTAAACATGAATATTTAATTGAGCAAGAAAATTATCGTAATTATTTTCATAATGGTACATCATTCGAAACTAAAATAAACTTAATGCAACCTGTAAAAGATTTATTTTGGATGGCTCAACCATTAACAAATATTGCAAATAAACAATATTTTAATTATACACAATCTAAATTTTATAGATTATTAAAAAATTATGATAGATATGATGAAGATAATCCAGTTACTGAATTATCTAGAACAATATATAAATATTTTTATACAAAATATCCAAATATACAATATATTCCATTATATACAAATAATAAAATAAAAAAAGCACCATTACCAGATTATTCTGCAATTAATGAATCAAAATTAGTATTAAATGGTCAAAAACGTTTTGATGAGAATATAGAAGCGACTACATTAAGAAATTTTTATAGATATGATAATATTCCGGTATCTGGTATTCATGTATATCCTTTTGCATTATATCCAAATGAATATCAACCATCAGGATCATGTAATTTCTCAGAATTAGGCGATGCATTTTTTTCATTAAAAACCAATCCTGGGCAATATGCGATTAAAGTTATAGCTAGAAATTATAATTTATTAAGAATTATGGGTGGTCAAGCAGGATTAGCATTTGAATTATAAATGTTAATTTTGATTGGTCAAGCAGGATTAGCATTTGAGTTATAATTTTTTTAAAATAATTAATTAATTATTTTAGATAAAGAAAAAAAGTAATTAATAATATGGTAAACGGTCAAATACAATTAGTTGCATATGGAGAACAAGATATTTATTTAACTAGCAAACCAGAGATAACATTTTTTCATGCATCATATCAACGACACAGTAATTTTTCTCGAGAATCAATGCCTCAATTATTTAATTTAAAACCAAATTTTGGTAATCGAGTTACATCAATTTTATCAAAAAATGGTGATATGATAGGAAATATATATTTATATATAGAATTACCTGCAATTCCTTCGTCTTTTAATGGTGTTGATGTTTATGTTGCATGGAGTAGAAAAATTGGTCTTGCACTAATAAATAGAGTGGAGATAGAAATAGGAGGCAGAATTATAGATAGACAATATGGAGATTGGATGAATATTTGGTTTGAATTAACAGATATGAAAAAAATAGAAAAAATGATTGGTGATACTCCTGATATGTATGAATTTACATTAGGTAAACCATCTAAAATAGTTCATATTCCATTATTATTTTCATTTTGCAGAAATTTTCTTCCATTACCGATATTAGCGATGTATCATTCAGATATTAAAATTCACGTAGAATTTAATCCATTAAATCAATGTTTATTATATGGACCAACACATAGTATACAAATAAATAAGAATATAGTAAACTTTAATTTTGGTGAATATATTTCTCAACAACAGGGAAATAATATCACATATATGAAATATATATCATTTGATCCAATAACTCAACTATTATCGTATTTAAAAATAGATAATAGTAGTTCACTCGTTACTTCTGGAGGAGTAAATGGTAATATAATTGGTGTTGATACAAATTATCAAACAAGTATTAGTGGTACAGAAACAACATATATTAGTAAATCTTCGACAATTAGTTTTTTAAATAATTTAACAATCAGCAATAGTTTTTTATATGTTGAATATTATTTTTTAGGTGATGATGAAAAATTAAAAATTTCACGAGCAACAATAAATATATTATTTGAATATTTACAATCGGATAGTGAACGTTTATTATATAATAGTGCAAATATGATTAATCTAGGATTTATTCATCCAACAAAAGAATTATTTTTTAGAACACAATCAGATATTTTGTTACTAGGTGGATTACGTGATATGTTTAATTATACAGATGGTATATTACCTACATCTAAATCACATATATTACAAGCTCAATTAATATTAAATGGCAAAGATCGTATATCAATGAGACCTTCTAATTATTTTGAATTATTAGAAGTATTGAGAGGTCATAAAAGAACACCATCACCTGGCGTTATGGTTTTTTCATTTGCATTTGCTCCAGAACAATATCAACCATCTGGATCATGTAATTTTAGTAGAATTGATAATATTGCATTACAATTAATTTTAAGTCGTGCAGTATCTTATAGTAATCCTGTTAGATTAAGAACCTATGGATTATCATATAATGTTTTACGAATTGATAATGGTAGAACACGAGTTGTTTTTGACAATTAAAATAATAATAATTATTATTTTAATTACTTTTTCTATTTGTTTCATTCGATTCACCATTATTAATTTGTTCTAATACTTGTTTCATTCTATCAGAAATAAAGAATTTATAATCATTACATCCCATATATTTTTTAGTAAAATTTTTATAATTTCCACCGCTTTGAGTAAATTTTGGTTTATTTTCTTCATTAATTGCTTCTTTTAATAAAATTAATTTTTCTATGTTTTTTACCGTTTTTAATGTTTCTAAATTTACATTACCATAACCATCAATTAAAACATCATTACTTTTTAATATATTTTTCATATGTTGAATTGTTATATCTTTAGTGATATAATCAGGAAATTCATCATTTATTAATTTATAATTTATTAATAATTTATTTAATTCAATTAATTTATTTTCTATTTTTTTAACTTGTTCAATTTCATCTTTTAATGATTTTAATTCTTCCATTTCAATTGTCTTACCATTTGCTTTTAAATATCCTTCCATCTTTTCTAAAAATTTATTATATTGACGAGAAGTAAAACAATATTCTAAAAAATTATCACTTCCTTCTGGTATTTTTAATTCACCATCTGCACCGCCTCTAAACCCCAAGAATTTTTTAATTTGTTCAAATAAACCTTCTTCTTTTATTAATTCTCCTGCTTCTTGTTTATTATTATCTTCTTTTAATTTTTGTAATTCATTATATTTCTTTTCAAAATATACAGTTAATTTATCTGTAATATATGTTGGTTGTGCAGGTCCTAGTTTTTCTACTTTTAATATTTCTGGAAATGCATCTGTTGTTGGTTCATTTTTAAATGTTAATATAGATGCAGTTCCATTAATAAAAGATAATACCGCCATTAATTCCAAATCTTTTTCAAACTTTTTAGTAGGAATTAATACAAATCGTGCAATACCATAATCATTATCTTCAATTGTTTTAATTACAAAATTTTCATTAACTAATTGGATTGACCACATATTTGCTTTTTCAATCATTTTTTGTTTATGAATTTTTACTCTTTGAGCATCATCTGATATTTTTTTTAATTGTTCCTCTGCTTGTTGTTTTTCATTATTAATATCTGTAATTAAATTACCACCAATTTGTTTATGATATTTAGTAACATCTTTAATTAATTTAACATATTTATTAATTTCATGTGTGATAGAATGAAATAATGAATTTTTACCACCAGATTGTTTTTTTAATGTTTCAGATAATTTATTTATTTTATTATTTATCTTTACACTAATATCTATTTTACCTCCTCCATTTTGTTTTAATATAGCAACATTGATTGTATAATCTTCGGGATTATATTTTAATAATTCTAAAGGTATTTCTTTGTTATATATACGTGAATATATTTTGTTTTTTAATGTTACTGACATTTCATCTAAATATTTTTTAATTTTTGATGTTTCTGATGATTGTTCTAATTGTTGGTTAATTAAATTTAAAAAGTTAAAAGTAAAATGTTCTGGTATAGAAGATACAAATTCTATATTTATGATTTCATCTATTTTAGTGTATTTTTTTTCAATGAAATATGCATATAAACATGCAACTATAACCATAATAATTTCATTATTATTTAATATTTTTGGTATTATTTTAGAATCAATTTGTTCTCTATAATGTTTAAAATAGTAGGACATTATATATTTTAATGTTGGTTGATTATCATCGAATACATTATCAAATAATTCAACCGACATACCACCTCTAAATGCTCTTTGTAAAGAAGGGGGTAAAAGTGTGGGTGTTAATTTTGGTTGAGGTTTTAATTCACTTTGAATACCTAATTCTTTTGATAAATCTGTTTGATTAGATTTATCTGCTTGAGATTTAATACCTTGAGATATTCCAAGAGATCTTAATAATTCTTCTCCACTTTCATTTGAAAATCCTTGGGGTTTAGATATAGGTGAAACATTAATAGGAATTGGAGATAATGTTTTAGTTAATAATGGAGGTGGTGTAATAAGAGTAATTCCAAGAGTAGAAGTTGTTGCAATTGGTTTAACCGGTTCTGGTTCTGAATGTTTTTGTGAAAATATTGATTGAATATGTTCATTAACTAGAATTAGATTATCATCTTTAGAAGTCTCTTTATCAGTATATATTTCACTTAATTCTATTTCAGAAGTTTCCATGCTATTTTTTTTATTATCTACTTGATGATCTTCTGTTATTTTTACTTTACTAGAAATTGGTTTTGTTTTATTTAATTCTTTTGTAAATATTTCTGATAAATTTAATTCAGATTCTGTTGTTGATTTTATCGGTATTTTTTTAGTATTAGATGATTCTTTTGATTTTATTTTAATACTAATATATTCTTTTAACAATTTGTTATATAAATTATTTTCTGGTTTTATCATGTATTATTATTAGTAAATAAATTAAATATAATATGTTATATTTAATTTATAAAATTTAATAAGATATTTTTTTGGGTCTGGCGTTTGCAACTAATTCATTTAATAAGTTTTCAATTTCAGATAATTTACCGACTTGTTTGGAGAGTCTTAATGATTTTTCGGTTACTTCACGACCTTTATCTGCTAAAGTTTTGAGGGAAGCAGTGTTTGCGGGTCTAGGTAAACCTTCAGATAAAGGATATTGTGCGAGGTAACCATTAGCGTCTCTTAAATTTTTGAGGTCTTCTTCTAATCCTTCAAAACCACTTTTTACTTTGGTTACATAAGTTTGAATTTTAGTGTCAATGGAACCGGCTAATGGTACACCAGATACCGCCAAGTATTCTGTTTTTAAAGCATTAATTCTATTTTGAATTACTGATACCATAGTATCTACTGCTTCATTACCACCGTATAATGCAAAGGGATTGGCACCACCATTCATTACTAATTTAGGGTATAAGGGTGCATGAGGGTTGTGTTCAGCGCCACCACGCATAGCAGTCATGACGGGTTTAGCATAACCTACTGTAAATATTTGAGGTTGGACCATGCGAGTTATTGCACCTGGTGCATTAGCAGCGTATACCGCATCACGTACAATAGGATTTACACCACTTAATACAGTGACTGATTGTACAACGGGTTTAGTTAAAAGATTAGGGAATGTGGCGACAGTGGATGGTAAACCAGCAGATGCAAGTCCATCTAAAATGGATTTTACACGTTCGTCCCATTCTTTAAATGCGGCTTTAGCTTTGGCAGATGTTAATTCTAAACTAGATATATAAGAATCTTCTAATCTACCGGGAATATGTTTGTAGGTATCTAATGTCATCGCTTCGCATACAGAATCTATTTTGATACCAATGTAGTTCATGTAGATAGGAGCACAGAAACGTTTAGCGAGTTCTTCAGAACAGGATACACGTAATACTTGTTTGCCATTGTGTACAAGGTAATCAGCGTTTCTGTAACTCTTTATTAATATTTCCTTAATGACCCACGCCATATTTACAAGTACTAAAGTACCACCAGCTTGACCGCCGTCCATACCAGAACCACTGGAAGCACTGGAAGAACTGGAAGCACTGGGAGCACTGGAAACACCGGAAGCAGCGGCAGCAGCGGGAACACTGGGAGCACTTAGTTCGGCAACATCGGGAACACTGGAAGCACTGGAAGAACTGGAAGCACTGGGAGCACTGAGAGCACTTAGTTCGCCAACATCATCGAGATCAATTGGGCCTAAATCGGGTGATGCTGATCCATCACATTTTTCAGCTGAAGGCAAACCTAAACCTAAAAGAACTGCAGAGATATAATCATTAATAGGGTTTCTGTTAAGTTTTGTAGGTGGATTATAGACAGCGTTAGAAAATGTAGAAGAACCGATGTGTCTAACTAAAGCGTTTTTTAATTCAGTAACGTCTTTATTTACTCGTTCTTTATTCATTTCTCTTATATAACTTATTTTAGAAAAAATTATAAAAAAATTTTAATTAATTTATAATCCTAAACTCTTTCCTAACTTTATAGTTTTTTTTACCCAATCTTCATTTAAATATTCTTCTATCATAATCGATTCAAATTTATATTCTATACCAAATAATGTACCGCATATTGTACCCATTGTTGAATTATCTGTAGGACCTATAACTCCCATTAATACCATTTTTTCCCACGATCCTCTACAATATAATAATGAATCATATGCACATAATATTGCATCATCTGCACCAAATCCATATCCAAATTCATCAGGAGTACTAGATAAATAATATAAATATTGATATCGACGTTGAGGTTTTATCATTAAATAAATATTTGGATTTAATTCAGTTAATGCATTTTTTAAATATTGTCCAATATATTCATTCCACATAGTAACATATTGTTCTTTTTCTATAATAAACGTATCATCATCTAAATTTAATTCTTTAATAATAGATTCAAATTCATCACTTAATAGATAATCAACTAAATTAATAGCCCATTTACTTTTATCTATATTATTTTTACCATATGATAAAAATAATCCTAGTGTTACTGCGCTTAAATAACATTTTACATTAAAATTTGTAAGTAAGATATTTAATATTATTTGTTTTATCATTTTTTTTCTATCTTTTTTATTTGAAAATAATAATGCAATAGGAATAATACGTGTAATAATAACAGGTTCATTTGCTTTTTGATCATATATTGGTTTAAAAGTAGAAGAATCTAATTTATTTAATAAATTTAAATAATTAAAAGGGAGGATATTCCGAAATTTATTATTTTTATCAGAATATTTTTTATAAATTTTACTATATTCTTCTCTACAATTTAGATCATAATCATCTTTTTTACTATTAATTAATCCTTTTAATGTTGCATATATCATAATAGTATTAATAGAATATTTATGATGTTGCAAATCTCGATTTACACTTCCAAAATGTAAAAATAAAAAATATTTTTCAATTGCATAAATTATACCCTCTTCTATAAATGAAGATCCATATTTACTTTTTGTTATTCGTTTACGATGAGTAAAACTAGTACCACTATCAAAACTAATTAAATCACCTAATATTGAAAGAATTAAGGGTTCCATATTATATTTTAACTTAAAATATAGAAAGAATAAATAATTATATATAATATAAATAATGTCAATATCTATAAATGATTATATAAATTACGATTTATACAACATATTTTTATTATCAAAAACAAATTTTAGTACATCATTATTAAGAAAAGCATATCAAAGACAAGTATTGATCTATCATCCTGATAAATTTAGTGCAAATATTAGTGAAGAAGAAAGAAAAGAAAAATATGATGCATTTAATTTAATAAATAATGCATATACTATATTATCAAATGAAAAATACAAATTAGAATATGATAATTTAAGATTAAAAGATGAATTAGAGAATACAAATTTTATAGATTTAAAATCACAATTTAAATTACATAATTTAAATTCTAATAATAAAGTAGAAAATAATGCAGATCAATTTAAATTAAAGATGGAAGAAATGAATAAAAATATTGAAAATAAAGTAGAAAAATTAAAAGAATTATCAGAAATAGAGTTAGAAAGAGATAATAATAAAAAAGAAATATTGAATTTTTATAAAAATAATGAAGAACAATATAATTTAAATTTATTAAATTCAGAAAAAATAATACCATCTAATAATTTTAAAAGTGAATTATCAAATATTTCAGATATTAGAAATAATAAAGTTGAAAATAATGGTACTGATTTATATAATGGTTTAGTAAATAATAGTGATGATAAAAAATATGCATCTTTAGAGGATGCATTTAAATTATATAATTAATATCTTGTACTTTTTTAAGAATTTCTTCCTTTGATACTTTCTCGTTATTTTCTAATTTATTTATATTTTCTTCTTCATCTTCTTTATTTTCTTTACTTTCTTCATCTTCTTCATCTTC
>Ga0114973_10000072_pt1 | contig 62256 bp, 70 predicted proteins | sample M_140807_MF_Meta_FD_87025 | JGI IMG/M metagenome (GOLD analysis project Ga0114973, IMG submission 87025) | Freshwater microbial communities from Lake Montjoie, Canada to study carbon cycling - M_140807_MF_MetaG | ecosystem: Environmental > Aquatic > Freshwater > Lake | place: Lake Montjoie... | reverse complement strand
TATAAAAATATATATATATATATATATATATATATATATATATATATATATATATATATGGTCATACTAAGAAAAATATATAAAAATATGGAGGAGGGGGTTCCGGGGAAAAATTCATGGCAGTGGTATAAAGTTGACTAAAACTTATATGTCTTACTACAAACACGTCTCGTTCAAGTCATATCAATATATCATATCAACTTTGTGATACTTCCTGTCAGTCAAACATATACAAACAGTATAAATGATCACGTCATATCATACATCGACATGCCGTTTAACGCTATCTGGACTTTCATTGAGATGACCCTCATGATCTGTGGCTTCTGTCTTCTCTGGGGAGAAATCGTCAAGTTTTACATCCTTAAGAAGGCTGAAGAGGAGGCCAGGGCCCTTCACTCCGTCAACGAACAGATTCGTCATGAAGCGCACCGCTGTGGCTTGTATTTCAAAAAAGAGCACGGTGGCTTCTACCTCTACCACACGGACGAGTCTCTCCTCGAAAGTAAGATTTTGCGCGAGGAGAACAGGAAACTCAAGAAAGACAATGACCTCTATGAGGACCAGTTCACATCCATGTGCAAGTGGGCCTCCAGGAACGGCTACAAGTTTGACTTTGAGAAAGGCAAATGTTTGGGAATGACCCTGAAGAAGGCCTAAACATTTCTTTATTGAATAAATTTCAAACTCTTTACTCATAGATCGTTGGCATAGGCCTGAAACTGTACCTCTTCTTAGAGTATCTCTTGACCTTGCGTGCGGGGATGTACGTCGTGTTGAATCTCTCGCGTGGTTGGTAGTCATCATCCACGCAATGCACACACACTTCGTCCTGTGTCACGTTGCGGACTTTGAGTCTCGTGACAAGGAGCTTCAAGTATTTCGTGAACCTCAGTGCGATTCCCATCGTGTGCTTGACAGATGAGTCTACACATCTAGTCGTTTATATCCCAACCATATCCTTTGGTGTGCTCAAGACGAAACTGTCGAGCATCCGTTCCATCTCACACAAGAGCATGTGTGTTTTCATCGAGGAACGAGTCACATCCAGATCGAGTACATTCCTATTGAATCCTGTATATGTCTGATAATCTAGCACACCTTCATTGCCTTCGTCTGTCGTCCATCCTCGGTACCAAGCGTTTATTTTCCAGTTACCACCGACAATGCCTTCTTGCACCGACTTGCATCTTCTGAGTATATCCACGAGAATTTTCGCGTCGCTGGCCCCTCGCCGAAGAGTGACCTCGTACTGAATCACAGTTGCATCTTTCTTTGATTCTACTACTTTCAATCTCGTGACGCGTGTGTCGAGAATATCATCGTCAGTCCAACGAGGCACATGCATCAAGTGTTTGTCGAATATTGGTGCAAATGTCTGTCTCACACGATCCTCGTAATTCCATATGTCCTTGGGATGCTCTGTCAAATATTTGAACATAACATCACATTCCTTCTCATCTGGTATCTCGAAACAAATGTTAACTTCTGTGTTCATTTCGATACCGTCTGATCCATTTATATCCATAGTATGCATATCATTCCAGACACAATATGCATGCTTTCATATTTAAGATCCTCGTATATTCTTCATCGCACACATGGGCAAGAGGAAAGTTATCGAGACCGTTGAGAACGTCGAGACCTTCGAGGACCCGTGGGACAAGCTGGATGAGCCCGTGGTGTACCCCGAGCCGGCGACATGGGACCCAGATGAAGGAGGGAGTTTCATGGCTGGTGAGGATGGGTGGTTTTACACCGTTCCTAGTGTCAATTCCATGAAGAGAAGCGCAGCGGCCTGCACCCTCCAGGCTTTCGTTCGTAGGATGAATCCTAAAAGGCGTGACATACCACTGTCTTCCAAGCGCAGCATGTTTCGCAAGATGTAGGACAATTCAGTTGCTGTCTGTTAATAAACTCGCTTCGTAAAGATCATTCTTGTAGTCTGTTGTCTGTAGACACGCTTAGTTTGTTTATTTAATAAGTACCTTCATAGCGAAAAAAAAATCTTTTGTAGCATATGCAAGTCGACTCGAATCTCATCTACTCAAATGGTGTACGACATTTCTCCCCAAGATTTTGCCCACCACGTGCGCCATGCCACCAGTTGGCAAGATTTAGGATTTCGATGTGGATTAGAAAAAGACAAAAATGGTCATGTCCGTAATCATGACAAATTGTCGATACTTCAGCAAAAGGTATACAATATGCGGCTCAATGTGGATCATTTCTATGGTCAACAACTCACAATCTCAGATGATGACTTTAAAACAATCGTAAAAAACAGTACATGTATCTCCCATGTCATCAAGAAATGTAATGGAATGAAAGAGAAAGAAAAGGTCCTCAAAAAAATTTCAGATTTGTGTCTTGATACATCACATTTTAAAATAAGAAAAACGTTTACTATGTCTGGCGGTCCATTGGACGCGATCGACGACGAAACTTTCAAGATGTTGGTGAAGAACAATATGACCTGGAAACATCTCGCAATTGCTTGTGGATACACTAGGGGTGGTCGATATAGTGGATATAGCAGGGGTGGTACTCAAAAAATTGCCAGACGAATTGAAAAACTTGGATTAAATACAAAACATTATGATGACCATCATGTGGTACCAACAGACAAAATTTTTGTGGAAGACAGTTCATTTACAAATTCACATATAATCAAACAACGATTGATACGCGATTTTAATCGGGTTTATGAGTGCAATGCGTGTAAAAATGTGCACTTCACAAAGCGTGATGGTATTCTCATGTGGAATGACCAAGAAATCACTCTCCAATTGGAACATATTAATGGGGTTAATAATGACAACAGACCCGAAAATCTTTGTTTCTTGTGTCCCTCGTGTCATTCTCAGACATCTACCTTCACTGGTAGAAATAGTAAGAAATATCGGGCTGGTCAAGCATGGCTCGAGGAAGGCAAAACTTGTCATGCCCCCGGAAGTATTGCATCGTTGTTGAATTAGTGTCAAAATGCCCTCTCTGAAATATATTTTAGCACAGGCATGAAATGCACTATATCGTGGTTGCGATTGAACCCAAGCTTCTCACAGACCTTCATGAAATTTTCGGTTGGAAATAGAGTGTCAATCTGCGTCTGCTCTTCACGCTCATATAAAGTGTCTTTGTTGGATTCCACTACACTTGAAACGACGGTGCCCCGTGATGGGAATTTGTCGTGGTATTTAAACGTGCTGGTCGGGAAGCAGGTGTTAGTTCCGGGATAGTCGAAAATCGTGCCAAATGTGCTCTGGCTTGCATTGTCTGGAGGACCACGATAAAGCCAGTATCCTTCATTACAATGCATATCGAACAAAATTCCGTTGTGTGACTTATGTAAAAAGCATCCGTTATCAACCATATGCACTCGACGAGTGTGTAGATCGAGCTCTATGTCAGATTTCTGTGTAATAGTGGTCGGATGGGCGCTCCGTTTTTTACCGGATGGACATTCGGTGTCGATGAAACATCTGACGGGAAGTCCGAGAGCGTCTGCTACACGTGCAGCCACGCGATTGTGATTTCTGAGCGTCGCAGAACGAAGGTATTGGAGCTCTTCGGACTCGAGGAGCTGCTCACATGTGGTGAACGTGTTGCAATCCTGCCATAACCTATGAAATTCCTCATCAATGAACGGCAGCGACCCCGAGACTACAAGAAAAAGCTTGTGATCTATGCTGTCCTTGGTATACGGGCGCACAAATGCGTGGTACAGACCAACTTTACGCGGCATCTGCTCGTCCCATACTTCGCGGTCGCAGCTGCTTTTAGTGAATACAAGCTCGTCCTCGTTCTTGGTTTCGTCGTCTACGTCATCTACCATGCACGAGAAGCTCGGCACTCTTGTTGTGTGTGTCTTTAACTCGGCCACGACGGTACTTAGCTTTTGCTTGTATTCCTCCATATTCAGCAGGATATGCAACACCTTGTCGTTGAATGAAGTGTGGACGTCATGGATCACCTCATACGCTACGATACAATCAAACATGTTACTCGCGATGGGCAGCACATTCGCCATGTCACAGCCAGCACACTCGAAGTGGAAGCCACTCAGCTCCATCTTCTCGTTGATGTGCACGTTCGGCAACAATTCAATCGTGGTGTGCTGAGAGAGATGGAGCGCAGCATCACACGCGCCACGCTCGTTGTCGGTGAGAGGGAAAATTGCGTGTTGGGCAGAGCATCTGGAATCCATAAGAGAGATACTCGATTCTTTTATAAAGAATAATTGCTTGTGTATAAACTATGTGATTTTGTATAAAAGAGATGGTTCAATATCACATCCGAGATGCTATTTCCGCTCATTTGCAATGAGCGAGTAAGTATCTACACGTCCACTCGCAAGCACAATTTTAATCTGCTTGGTGGTTCCATCCGTTTTCGGGTGGAGTTCGGTGATGAGGTCACGATTACGGCCTTCAAGCCTTTCACGTTCACATATTTGGGGAAGACGTGCTCTGTCCGTAGTCACAAAAGCATCAAGTTACAATACGGACAAAGTATTTCCTTGGATAATCATATTAGTATCATGGAGGTACGAGTTTTGCCACCTCTTCCGAAATACACCCCGAACGATTCTCCCTGGGAGTGGAAGAATTTGAATCGTTACCTGTCGCGTTTGCCTGAAAATTTGAGACGTCCTGTGGGCTTAACGGCAATTCAGTGGAAGAGGAAGCAGTGTGCAGCTAACTTGCAGAAATGGTTGCTTGCCTTCTGCATGGCTTCACACCCTCGCCTTGGAGAACACAGTGCGTGGAAGAACCTGCCTCAAGAGGTGGGTGAGATGATCCTTCATTTGTTGTGAATATGACTTGATACTTATTGTGTAATTTTCATATTTATTAAAAGTGATGCACACTCTCAATTACTGTGCTACTATATTGGTAGCTGTCATGGTCTTCTTGATGACCTCGAACATGGCTTGTTGGAAGAACATCGAGCCGATCTCTTTCAGTATTGGAAAGACGTACGTGGTCAGGAAAGACTTCTTAACTGGCTCACCCTGTGGAGGATGGGCCTGGTTAAGTTTGAGCATCCTGTTCTCACGCTTGTACTTTTTCTTGAGGTTTGTGTTCTTCCTCGCCCAGTACTGTCGGACTTTCGTAGCCTTGCTCGTGTTCCGAAGTCTCATGATACTCAGATGTGAAATATAAAGAGGTTCTTATATAGTATGTGTGTTTATTTGTGGTTGAGTTTTAATGTCAAAATCATGGGCGACGTGTCCGTCTGCTGCACCATATGTAGTGGTGAATCAATATCTTAAAATTATCCATCTCTACACATACATTTTTAGTCTGGTCAGAAGTGATTCCATATTATCAGACATAGCTGAACGAACACTGTCATCTGGCACTGATTGTTCGTGCAAGTCTGTCAGGGACTTGTCTTGGTGACGCCCATTGATGAACTCTGACTGTGTGTTCTGTCTATTATTCTCGATGTACTTGAGTGAAAGATGCCGGTCACTTTCGTCTCGTTGTCCATCCGATCCATATCTTATTCCACTGAATATGTTATCTTGTGGAACGTGCACACCGGGTTCTTCACTACCACTCGCCCGTGTATCCCACAGTATAAAATAGATATCATCTCCCTGTGCTATGTCTTGCAACGTTCTTTTCTGATAACGGCGAAAATGATCGTTCATACAGCTTTGTGCCGTGGGCACTTCCTTGTACCGTTCCCAAAAACAGTGTGGAATTGCCTGTGGATACTTGGTCTTGTCGACCATTTCATACATCACGGCCCCCCAGTACTTGACGTTTAGAATATAGTTCAGAGCATGAAATAAGGAGTCACCTTTGTCCTCGAAGTCTATTGTATATTCGTGTTCTATTTTCGGACTATTGTCAACTTGATACGCCAGCATGTGAAACATCGCCTTGACTGACCCAACATACCACCTTCTTCCCTCTTCGAATCTTTTCACGACAACTTTAACTTTGACCATTCCTTGAGACATCATATCTTTTATATTATTATTTTTTATTGTGTGAAAGACAGAGAACGGAAAGACGGAAATATTTTAGTGAATATTTTAGTTGAACATCGAAATTTGGCGGGGGACCGCTTAAAGTTTTTTAATGACCACCCCCCTCCCTTTACGGATTTTTAAGGACCACCCCCCCTCCTCGAAATATACAGTTTCTCACTCACACATTTAAATAAGAGTGACTGAGGTTGGATACGTGTACATACACATACATATAATATATACATGTTTGTTGTATACTCACCCTTTTCGAGTCTGCTGTGCCAGATGAAGGAGCTGTGATGAGGTGTGTACAAGGAAGATCACTGGTTTGTGTGGGAATACTATAAATGTGTGTGGAGTGAGGTACATGTCAGGAAATGAAATGTCAGCACATGAAGAGGCAGAAAAGGTGTTTCGTGCTGTGAAAATGTTATTCGAAGACATGAACAAATTAGAATATGAAAGTGTAAAACGAATGGTTGTGCATCTGGGGGTATGTATGGATCTATTATATTGGAAAGTGTCGAATGGATATGTGAAAGGTGGGAAAGGTGAGACTTGGTCTGAGAAAATGGATTGGTGGACTAATGCGAAATATTATATGCAGGTTGTGACAGGCAGACTTAATGAATGCTATGCGGACTATGAAGCGGAGAACAGTTGTGATCTTCCATTTGATTTGTATGAAGGGTTTGTAGATGTGTTGGATCAGTGCAGGAGGTGGATGAGGCAGTTGATAGAAGAAGAACCTGGGTGGGGAGAGGACGGAATGGAGTTAGAACCTGTGCCCAGAGTGACAGAAGAGGAGTATGAGGGGCGGAGACGGGTGAGGGGTGAAGTAAGAGGATATGGACCCGAAACAGGGTCTGGTGTTGAGAAGGAGCACGAGACAATCGAGGGATTGAGAAATGAGGTTTCTGAGTTGAGAAAAAGGGTCGAGAAATTGGAGAGAGCTAAGAAACCTTGGTCGTGGGGGTGGGGTGGTTCAGACGTGAGGAAGAGTCCTTCAAATGGTGGAACTGGAGTGGACATGGAGACGCTGTTGTGTCGGCTGAATGAGATGAATTTGATGTAGTTTTATTAAATGTACTTACTTCCGGGTGTGTGCTAGAATGACCCTCTCTACCATATGCCGGTCATGCTCGGTGTACGAGTTGACCTCACGCTCGGCGCCGTCCACCCACTGGCGGTGCTTCGAGGGCGGCTCACCGTGCTGCTCGCGGTACTCAGAGGCTAAGGCCCTGCCGATCGCGATGGAGTCTGAGTGGTTGAGTCGCACCCCGAGCTCCTGGGCCACCTGACTGACGGAGATGCTGCGGGAGGTGGCAGGGGAGTCGCCGTTGGTTATGAGCGCCTGCTGGCTGCCGAACATCGCTGTCTTCATGGAGTCCTCAATCTGTAGACGTAGACGCGTGTCGCTCTTCCAGTCAGGATTCAGAGATGTCATGAGACCGGAGAAGGTCTGTACTATCTGCAGGTTCTTTTGCTGTAACTCCACACCCATGCGTGATTTCCTCTCCTCAAGGGCCAGTTTCCTCTCCTGAATCTCGAGCTCGAATAAGATATCTTCACGCTCTAGCTGACGCTTAGCACCAGGCGCGTCGACCACAGGCTCCTGGGCCAGCGCCTGTCGGTAGGCCTGGTGGATGGGGGCATCGGAGGCTGCGTTCGCGCGAATTTCCTGGATCATTGTGAGATCACCGCTCATGTAGCGGGTGAAGACGCCCTCGACGATGAGACGGAAGTCAGAGGCTACTTTGTTGTCGAGTTTCAAGAGCAGTCTCTGCAGTTGACGCAGGGTCATCACGGGTGTCACACGTCTCCTCGTTCTGACTGTCGAACTTAGACTATCAGCGTGATAGTGTAAGATTTCCATCTTGAATCCGTCTCCCTCTTTCAAGTTTGAATCAGCATGCTTCAGTCGCGCCCATGCGTTATGTGCATACGTTCCATTTTTCTGACACACCAAGTTTATAAAATCATAGACTGAGAAAACTTGTTCTCCTTCAGCGGTGATCGTTCCCCGCACAGTCGCATCTGCTGAGAGTTTCAGAAGCAGCTCGGACATATTGCTGTCTATGTCAAATTCAGACACGAATGTCGACTTTACATTTTTTTGGTACATGGGCTTAGTGGTTATGAGTGAAATACATGCAGACAGTATAAAGGAAGGGTGGAACTGCTACATCACCAAGGAGATGCCGCATTACTTGTACGTGAATGATTCGAAGTGCTGCTTCATTGATGCTCGCCGTTTCACGATTAGCTATGACAATGTTGTGGCTGTCTCCCTCTCGTTTACGCTGCTTGAGAGCGATTGCGTTGACTTGAAGACGTTTGCTCCGTTGACGTTGGTTCTGCGTGGTGTTACAAGCACGCTCGAGGCGAACGAGGAGTTCGCGCTCGCGCTGGGCCAGGACGTGTACATTCCGCTCTTGGACAAGCCGGGGTATGCGACGAAGCTGCGAGTGGCGAAGGGCGACCCGGAGGCGGCAGTGCCTCACCCGAAGCCTGATGCGGTTATGAACTTGCGGTGGCACGTGGCCGCGGCCCGTGAGATGCCTCGTGAGGTGGCTCGGGTGCCTCGTGAGGTGGCTCTTGAGGTGCCGGTGCGGTCTGCGCCGAAGAAGAAGCGCCGGAGGGTGCATGAGTTCTATCTGTGCTATTAAGGGACGTTTGTTTAATAAACTGAGGGAATTGATTCTAACCCTTCCGGGTTGAAATAGGACGAGTTCCAACAGCTAAACGCGTTATAGTGCGGGTAGCGAGCAACATATCATAAAGTCGTCCCTGAAATTTATAAAGGGAGCATCGACACAAGTTCATGAACCACGATAGTCAATATAGTTTCTACTTCAATACTACTGACTTCAGAAAAACTAATTCGGCGATATTGATTGGCGTTATGGTCTTGATTGTTGTAATTCTATGTTGCTAGTTTGTCTTGAGAAATATACATGCTAACAATCTATTGACAGTTCACGCAGACGGGCAAGAGATACTGATACAGACCTCAATGCTTGATCGCCAACGAAGGGTTCCCGGATATCGACCGGTGTGTTCCTACCAGCATTGGTGACTCCACTGTCCGCTCGCGGGCTTTGGAAGGGGTTGTACTCTCTCATGTTCACGTCATCCTTGTTCGTCCAGAAGTCGTTCGGGAGGTCGTATAAGTGCGTATGTATGTACGTTACGATGTCTAAAATGTCATAGACATAACCGTGTGCTTGAAATATACGAATTTTGTGATGGTTTGGTAACTCTCGCAAGATTTTGATGGTGACACTGCTAGATGTAGAAGCATCATGCATTTGCTTTTTCTGCAAGGCGTCATCTAATTGCTGTAAATGAGGGACTACGTCGTGGATTTTAAGTTTGTTGGCGTTGAGGGCTTTACTAGCGTACTGTTGACAATACTGGTGCAGCAATGTGCATGCATGGTAAAAGTTTATTGGAAGTGGCTTGTCCATGTTGTACACATACGTGATGTTATATATCGGAGGGTGCATGAGGACTATATGTGCTTAATAAAATGAGATGCGACTCTCTTACTTGTGATATAAAAGACTACATCTTATTTTGCATCCTAGACATGCAGCTTGATTTTCGGAAGAGTGTGGAATACTACGCCGACTTCGTTGTGAAAACGAGGATGTGGGTGTATCGTCCGAAGGCGTACGACGAGTTGATCGATCCCGAGCAGTTCTACAGGAACTTCTATGACGGTAACATTGAGTTTACAGTTTGCATGAATGGGGTGGTGGCTACTTTTTTTGGCAAGTATGACAGAAATGGTATCGTTCTGCGTGACAACACCCCGAAAGAGCTCCTGGACCTTTACGGTGTCAGGAAAGAGGCGAAGAAAAGACTCACAGGGACGGCCTTCAAAAGCATCAAGGAGTGGACGGTAGTCTGTCTGTATCAGTGGTCGGATGTCGCCTTTGATGAGTTTGCCAGTGAGTGCATCGAGTTCGACCCTTACCGGAAGCTTGGAGGCAACGGACAGAACCTGTATGAATTCATGCAGGCAGAGAAGAGAGTCTATGTGGCGAATGAGTAGGGGTGTTTGTACCTTTTCTTGAATAAACTTTTGTGAATTTATTGTACACTGATACTAATATGATACATCAGGGGCATTCCACAACATTACTTCCTTTAATAATCTATTTAAAACACATCACGTCAGTCACTTCGCCCATACTTTTCAACTCCAATAGCATTTTTTCGAGGTGCTCACGTCTCGTGTAATCTGGTCGTTCAGCTGTCCATAACAAATTTTGTAACTGTTTACATTTCTTCTGCTCCTTATGTAACCTTTCTCTCAGATCATTTATCTCCAAAGCATTTCTGAATTGTTCCGATTTACTATTATGTAAGTCATCAAGTAGTTTATCTTCTTGTTTTCTCAGTCTTCGTAGTTCATATTTACAAAATATACCGTTGAACTCACGCACTACATTTTCCAGCTCATTCAACCTTTCATCCTGATGTATCCACTTCCACTTTGTAATGAACTTCAAAATATGAAAGGAATTGTTTCTTTCCCTAGACGGGTCTGTGTGCCACCATAGCTTCCCACCAAATTTCAATATCTCAGCCCTTCCATCACCACCATTCAACTGTTCAAATGCACCGAAAACGGAACTGGCAGGGTGTGAGTTTCTGTGCGACTTCAGTCCACTCATCAACTCCTGGACCCACCCCTCCTGTTTTGGAAACTTTTCAATCATGTCAAACATCCGATGTGCTAATTCTCTCATTTTTTGTTCGGCACTATCTTCACCAAACAGCATTATCTTAATCATTTCTCGGTGTGTCTCGTCCTTTTCATCGGCAAGTGCCTCTTCTCGTCTTTCGACAGACAATTCACACCATTCCTCACAAACCAATTGCCACAGGTTCTCTTTCTCTTCCGAAGAAAGGTAATCAAAACAGTCTATATCTTTTTTTTCCACAAAAATTATGTCTTTCTCAAGCTCAATTCCAGTGCTTGCACCAATTCTCCGGGCCAGATGCCTATCCCAACCTTGCCGCATTAAGTACTTTGTAAACGCATAGTCTTCTCCATTTGATTTTACAAACCTCTCTGACATAATGGACTTCACTATTTCTTTAATATAAAAAGAATACAAAGTCACATGTAATCTAACAATCTATGGTGACGAAGGCACGCCTCGTGTCGTTGTGGCGCAGACGGACCTCGATCGTGGGTCGCTCGGGCCTCATGAACACTTCTTGGATGTACTCGTCGAGGTAGGGCTTGAAGTGGAGCGCAGATTTGGCCCGATCTCTCCATGCGATCGTGTCCATTTTATTCTCCTTCACCTCAAGAAGGATCCAGTACTGCGTCTCCGCTATCCTGTTGACGAGGACATCGAAGAGCGACTGAGTCTGCTCGAGAGAGACTTCGACTGTGAAGCCCTCTTTGGCTTTGCCGAGCCTGTGAAAGATCTTGACGGTCAGAGCGGGGACGGTAGCCATGCTTGGATGTGTGAGTGCACGGGGTCTTTAATATGAATGATATGAATTTGATGCTGTCCACGCGACTCTATATATCCATAATTAGCGGGACCTTTATTTAAGAAACTGGGGGATACATTGGAATGGATGTCAGCGTGGGGGAGAAATTCGATTTGCTGGTCCGCACGCGTGACGAGGACTTCAAGGAGCTGTTGACGAGGATAAATCAGGTGAACAAGCAGCTGAATGTGAGAATGGATGCGTTGCTTGAACGTTTTGAGGAACTAAACGAAAAGATAAACAGGCTCAAGACGGGAAGCAAGCCGGGTAACGGTGCAATTTAGTCGATGGGGTCTGGTACCACTTTGGACAGTGTCTTTTTGGTACCACTTTGGACAGTGTCTTTTTGGTACCACTTTGGACAGTGTCTTTTGGTACCACTTTGGACAGTGTCTTTTCTTTTTTGTTTGTGGGAAGAGCGATAGACAATGGTTTTCGGGGGATAGTGTGGAGATTGGGAGGTACAGAGAGAGACTTGGATACTATCCGGACGCAGGATGGGGAGACCGAGGTGTGCGAATGCGTGGAGAGGGTGTCTGGGCGAGGCTCGTCCGAAGAGGAAGACGGATCCGGAGCTCTGTGTGGGATGCATGAAGAGTGGACGGGGGAGGATATTGACGCGTGGGGAGGGCGGAAATCGGTGGGGAATGACGTGTGCGAATGCGAGTAACGTAGTAGGGACTGTTTTGGGATGCAGGGGGCGATTGTATAAAAGGGAAGAGCATCGGGGACTATGCGCTCCGTGTTTCATGGGCAGAAAAGGAGCACCAAGTGACCTGCAGAGACGATGGGCTCTGGCGAAAAGGGAGTATCGGAGACAGAAAAGGGAAGAGAAGACGCAGAAAGAGTGTGTAGTGCCCGACGTGATCAAGCTGCATGTGCTGACCGTGCAGAGCAACTTTGCGCGGCTGACTTTCCACGGAGTCAAGAAGACACACGTGGAGATCAACGGGATTCTGGCCGGGAGGGAGGGGGACTACGTGGCGATGCGGGTGAGCAAGAGAGCGAAGAAGACGTGTTTCGCGGAGTATGTCGAGAAAGGATCCGAGTCTAAGTTATGCGATGCGAGAGAGAAGTGCGGATGTAACGAGAGAGGGCATATCGTGGGCATCGTCAGGCTGGGGCAAACTCACAAAGTATGCAGGGAAAAAGCAAGGGAGGATAGCTGGCTGAGACAGACATGCTGCAGACTGAACGAGGCACATATCTTCGTGACGGAGCTGACGAGGGTCGAGCGGCTGGAGACGCCGTATCCCTTTTCGAACGGGAATCTGGTGCCTGTTTTAGGCTGCATACCTACGCGCGTGATACCAGCGGGGATCGTGCAGGACTGCGTGAGATCTGCGGAGGTGTTACAAGAACGACTGGAGCTTGGAAAATGCGAGAAACGAAAGCGGCTGAAGGCGATATCTCTATGCTTGTGCGGACCCGAGGGAGCCCGACAGAACTGCGAGAGATGTGGGCCGACTAAGACGATGTCTCTGAGAAGAGTATAAAACATATACGGTAATGTCACTATGTCGAGGTCGAAAAGAACTGTAGATGAACTTCTAGAACTATTACAGAACTATGCACGAGGAAGTGAAGAGCAAAAAACTGCTATGATACAAATAAGCAAGCTGGGAAAGATTGACAAGGAAGAGCTAGGTTTCAAGTTAGTAGAAGGCATCGTGGAGGACTTGAAGTACTTCCTGCACAATGATAAGGATGATAAGTTGAAACTATTTATGAAAGATATTGAAAGGATGGAAGAGATAGACACATACACACTGATGGAAGTGATGGACACACTGGATGTTAAGATGGACAACATACGAAAAGGAAAGCCCTGTTCAGAGTATATGAAGACTCTTGAATTCTATGTGACCCAAGGACATGTTGGTGGGACCCTAGTCTTTGCTGTGGATCCGTGGGACAGTCTTAAGAAGCAAAGAAAGCCTGATCTGCATGAAAAGGCATGTGACGCATTAAAAAAACTTCTAGCGTCCAATCGTGAGAAAATATATATGTGGACACAGGCCTTGAAGGGGGGTTTTGTGATGAAAAAGCTGGGAGACAATAGAAAATCATTCGCACATATAGATGAAATAGTTGATTCAATATGGGAGCAGATCGAAGACTTCGAGGATTTATGGAAATAGTACGTCTTATCAGTTTGTTCATATAAAAGACCGCGTGAACAAAGCAATCGATCATGGACATTTCCGCGATACAGGCTGAGATAGATGTGGCGCTTAATGCGATACAGGACAAGGTGCGTGCGTTGCGGGATACGCTCCAGACCCACGAGACCGAACTCGAGATACTGGTTGAGGAGCGCGAGCGTTGGTTGACTCGCTACCAGGAGGCTGCAAATGTCAGGTCAAAGAATATCTGGAGGAGGCGTCTGTTTTTGAATGCAGTCCTCAAGCGCGAGGCAAAGCGAGCGATTGAGGCTGTCGGTGCGGAGCTCAAGGAGATGCTTGATGAGCTGCAGGCGCTGTGTGTTGAATGAGATGTGTTTATGTTTCAATAAATCATGTTTATTCAAAATGTTTCTATCAGTCGTGTCTCTCTCTATCCTCTACTTTACCCTCTTCACTTTGTGGATCGTCGAGACAGTACGCCTCGACGATACAAGGATATTCAATAAAAAGACAAAGAATGTATGTCTTCGCTGCTGACGGTATCCCCGAAAAAACGACCGAGCATCGTCTTACGTTTCTTAACTTGAGCCCTTGTCGCGGGATGCATAGCGTCCAGATGTTCTTCGACATCCCTGTCCGTAGTACAACCCAAGCCTTTGCCCATGTAGTGCTTACAGTCCCTGAACTCGCCTTGCATGTAGATTTTTTTACGACGCCTGAGCATAGGGGGTGTTATCCAGCCCCCTTCATCGCCAAGACTTGCCTCAGTTGTGTTAAATGGAAGAGGCGACTGTATTCCACGCCGTTGCCACAGCGGCTGAGGAGTGGACAAGAACATTTTGTTATTGGATTCACTGTGGTGGACGTGCTTATATACCCTTCTCGAAAGAATTTACAAGACAAAATGCAGAGATTGTGTCGAGATTTGAGACGACTTTGTGTTTATGTTTCAATAAATCACTATTCAAAATGTTTTCTATCAGTTAAAGCATGAAATATTCTTGAAATGAAAAAAAAGTACAGAAAGAGGCGATATATAACTGAGCTCGGAACGACACATGAATCCCGGCGTGCTCTTGTTTGCGGCCGGGGTGCTCTTGCTGCTGCATCACTGCTGGAAACACGCACGGGAGAACCCAGAGACCAGCCACGCACAGCAGGAGAGCTGTCCGGAGGTGTGCTACTTCCAACTGTCAGACGTCGGTAATTTCAGGACGTGCAACCACGAGATGTGGGTACTAGTCTTCTTTTTCCTGGCGGGGTGCTGCTGGGCGTGGGATGTCGAGATTTGAAAATAGAGATGTTATTGACACATGTTTAATAAAAGTGTAAAACTGTCTTACGTGAACATCTTCGCACAGCAAAGAATGGTGTCATATGCCGATGGCGGCGAAAGGGTGTCCGGAACTGGAACCCCCTGCCTCGACAGCAACAAAAAGAGCATCAGGAAGAGCATCATGAAGAGCACCATGACGACCACGAAGTACGCGGTCATCAGAGCGCGGGTCCTCTGCTGCTCCTGGCGGAAGACCTGTGTCAGGTTGGCTGCAGCGGTTACCGTGTCTAACTCAACGGGGCCCGTCGGCTCGAGAGGGGCCTGCTGGATACCCTCTGCCTGGACAAGGAGGGCCTCCTCCGCGTCCGCCCTTTCGTTGACGAACCTGAGGAGGTTGTCAGCCGTCTCAGAGAGATCGTGGAGTTTGAGCATGATCTTCTCCACGTTGGAGGAGTAGCATTTGCAGCAGTTGCACTTGGGGACGATGCCGTTTCTCTCAGCCTGGTTCATGTTGCCTGGATGACAGAAGCACAGTATGTGTTTTATATGGACGGAAGGAAAGTTTTGGGATTTTATTGAAAGATGTTGGTGTGAAATGTAAATCACATGTGCGAGAAGTACTCGATGATCCTCTGCAAGGACTCGCGGTCCTCCTTCTCTTTCTGTTTCCTGACATTAGCCTCGCGCAACGTTTTGGTGGCCTCGATGGCCTCCTCGTGCTCGGGATGGACGGGGAGGCCGAGCTTGGCGATATGATACTTGTATTTCTCGTACATGTACAGACAGGAATCAAGCATGGCAACTGCAGATGCAAACTCCCCCTTTTGCATATGATAACGGGACCATTCAAAGTAACTTTCAGTGAAGTTAATCCACGCACGTGCCATGTAGGTGTCGTGGTCAAAAAACAAGATGTTAGAGTACATTCTGTTGGATGACACAAAAAAGAGATTGTTTTATACTTACAAGAATGAAGTTGTATCTGTTTGAGTTTCATCAGTGTTTTGATGATTTAGATCATACGGTTCTGTAATAAAGCCTGTACGACGTGAAATATATTCTTCATTATTATATAAAAGGTATACGAATACAGGACATGAGTTACATCGGTGACATCCAAATAGAAAAAACTGATACAGAGAGTGATGAGTACAACAAGAGATATGAGCTTTTGCAAACGTTACGTGAAAATATACAAACCGTGGAAAGTCAATTGAAAAAGCAAAATGAAAAAAAGAAAAAGAAGACGGGAAATAATAAAGGTGAGTACAACATGTCAATAAATTGTATGCACAAGGCACTACAGAAAATAGATAAGGTATCAGTGGAAGAATTTGATGGTGAAGTAAGACACTTTATTGCCTCAAAATATATTGGTGGTGCTCTTGACAAACTTCCTAATGGTACACCCCGAGACTTGAAAAATAGCATGATTGAAATTCAGAGACAACTTAGACTCACATTTGACGAGAATCGGAGTGAGTGTCAGGGGTACTTGCAAAAAATCTATGAATATGAGTATGATGAACATGATTTTGTCCATAAACAAATCTTTGAATATGGTTCTAATGATATCGAGGGGGGTTATTTTGATGAACTACAAGGGATGTGTCGTAGAGAAATATTTATGTTGGATTCATTGGATCAATCCACTTCAACATTAGATGAGCTCATGGAGTTGAAGACAACACTCAAGGAAGCAAGACGTGCATTCAAAGAAGGTTTCGATGATGAAATGGAAAGTCTTGAAAATGAAAACTCAAGTCTTGGGATAGACACAGAACAATACAAAGAAAATGCCCATCGAATGCATCAAATACATGAGATGTCAATTGACATCTTTCACTTGCTCTATTTGTGTATAGGGAGTGTAGACCAGATGATATTCATAAAGGAAGATGTAAATGACGATCACATAGCACATGGGTCGAGCGAACCCACCCACGCGACAAGAGACTCGAAGGAAGAGGATAAGGGTGAGACAGGAGACTCGAAGACACAGGACAAGGGGACGCCTGGGGAAGCACATAAGGTGCGTGAATCTGGATTGTGGAATCGTATAAAGAAGGGTTGGGAAAACCTTGTGAGAAACGGCAACACACATGAAGAGACGAAAAAATTGCTGATGGACTTGAAGGCCCTGGAGATGAGTATCGATCAATTGTGAATAGGAGAGACATGGTGGATTCGAGGCGGTTTAAGGAGAGATAGTATTGTACGATTTTTTATAAAAGGCAAGTGCTAATAGACACATGTCTGCTGAAGGTCTTCGGGATATGAAAACGATGTTGGCTCAGTTGGAGGCGGACGGGCCGTTTGATCATACTGAGGCGGGGCCGGGTGGGTTGTTCGATACAGATTATTCGGGTAAACAAAGGGCAAAACTACAAGACGAGCTGGTGATTGCACGTGCCGAAGTACAAAAACTTAGAAGTGAAAAAACTTATCTTCTGGGATTAGCAAAAAAACACTTGACGTTTTTGTTGTCTACAAATACACAGAGAATCACAGACTTACGGAATGCTTTGAATGCTTTTGAACAAGAATTGAGGACTGATAGTGTAACACTACAACAAATGATGCATGATGATGCAGGTGCTCGAATTCCTCAAATTGTGGGTCAATAAAGAATACAAACGTGATGTAAAAGAACTGATCACAATCTAATTAATACGTATATAAGACGAAGAGAATCATTGGATCCAAGCACAATGCCCGAGATCAATCCGCTGCTGAACCGCGCGCCGACGAGGCCGTCTGGTTTCATGAAGGCGCTCGAGAATGCGAAGGCTGGTGCGGGCAGTGTAGAGACTGCGAAGGTGGGTCTGGGGAAGTCGGGTCTGAAGGCGGCGTTTGAGAGGGCGCGGGCCGCCGCGGCTGAGAGTGTTCGGGCGGAGTCTGTTCAGGCTGAGTCTGTCCCGCCGCGTGCTCCGAAGGCGTTTAAAATGATCAAGGAGGCTGCCGCGGAGGCTGAGGCTGTTGCTGCGACGCAGGTGATTTCGCGGCTGAGGCCTCGGCGGGTGAACAAGATGCCGGAGTTGACCGCGGATGCGCCGAAGGAGGCACCGACGCTCGTGGAGGAGAAGGTTCTGGAGGTGACGTTGCCTCCGGCTCAGAACGAACCGGAGAAGGACGACACGCCGAAAACAGTGACACCTCGGATGAGGTTGATCCTTGCGATGGAGACTCCGCCCAAGGAGTACCATCCACCTGAACCGCAGCGCATAGTCGAGCTTGTTCGTCATGATGGATGCGAACGGGTCTATCGTATTCTGACACGCCGAGTGTGAAATTTCATATGAAACAGTTTTATTCAATAAAGGATATTAGTTTTTCGATGAGATCTGACACATTTGCTTTCTTCTTCGCTTTTGTCCATCCATCATCGTCTGTCTCTTCATGTTTTTCATATTTTGTTGTATCTTTTGGCTTCCTCGTCTCTCTTTTCACAGGGGACGTTTTTTTTGCCTCTTGAGGTCCTTTCGCTATTGGAAATTCCCTTTTTTTGGGTTGAGAAGGTTGTTTTTCATGCCAGTCCGGATTATCTGGTTCATTATCATGTATTGTACCTGTTGACTTTTTGGTTTTCTGTGCCACTATATCATAGATTCTTGTTGATCTGTACTGTTGAAGATCTTTTGCAGTTTCTTCTACTCCATTTTCTTTACATACTATATCGTTACGAGCACCATACTCTATCAAAAGTTTTTCTATATCTGATTTCCTATAATACACTGCCAAATGCAATGCCGTGTAACCTATCCTCCTCCTCCTAAAATTGATTAACTCAGGTCGTAATGTTTCAGGTAAATATTCAGTCAGGATCAAGTACACTAGAGCCGTACATCCTTTCGCCGAAGCTAAATGTAGAATGGGAAAACCTGAAGGCCACCTGGCTGTGTTCCACAATGGATTTTTACCGAGGTGCAGACACTTGTCCTCGCCTTGTTGTAAGTACGGCTTGAAAAAAATCCGGAGGTCAGTCAGAATTTTCTCGTTTTGTGATCTATCCGTGTCTGAAACTACAGGATATACAAAGTTGAGTTCTTTTTTCACAATCTTCTGGACACAATTGTTGTAAAATACGATTGCCCAATGTCGTGTATTCAGAAAATTGGGTGGCAAAGGTAATTTACTGTCTGGTCTTATGTACCCAAGCATACATTGTAGATCATTGGCTGTGTTGCATCTCTTCAGAGCTTCCGTTGTGATTTTCGTGAATTTTTCTGACTCAGTCATGAAAGAAAATTTTTCTTTGATGCTATTGTTGTCGTTGTTGTTCGTATCATATACGGACAACAAGCGCTGAAGAAGGAATGTGTACTTCTTATTTTCTATGTTTTCGGGTATCATGTACTTTTCAAACCAGTCTGTCACAATGCTTGGGTTGTGTTTTATCAATAAGAGAACTCGCATATACATGAGAATATCAAGTCTTTCTATGAATAGTGGACAATTGGAGTTGGATCCGAAGTTGTTGTAGTTCTTTAGATTTTTCTGTCGTAAATTTACTGCTTTCTCGTATTGTTGCATGAGCTCATGCAATGTATGATCCTCAGGTTTCGCAAGAATGCCACTGACTAACAGACTCATTTCAGCCAGGAGTGACTCGTTGCCACGTGGAAATTGGCTACCTTTCGAATGGAGATCGTGCTGCACAAAATCTTTCATAAACTCACAGGAAGGGGATTGAAAAAAAAGATGTTTCTTTGGATCAGTATCATTAATCCACTCCCAGAATAAGTTGTCATTTTGTTGGTCAAATGTCGACGACGTGTCATGTTGTCTCCAGTGATCTGTAATGTTCAAGCATTGTAATTGGTCTTCACTAGGGCGTTCCCCTGTGCATTTTTCATAGCAAATTTCATATAGAGATTTAGTGTATAGTTGCAACTTTTCGTCATTTTTTTCTTTATGATGGTTGTACGCTGCTATTTTGTTATCAAACATTCGTAAATCGACAGACTCGCATTTTCTCGTCGTAGGGTTCGATGTAGAATTCCACTCACGGTTATCAGTTTCAGATTCTTCATATACCTTGGACAATGCAGATTCTCTGTCTGTCTTCCTTGGATATGCAACTTGAGATTTAACATGAACTGGCTCCTTGATTATAAACAACTCTCTGAGTTCAGTTGAATTTAACGGTCCGTTGGGTTGTAATAACCGAGGTATGTCAAGCATGTCGTATTTTTCTTGTGTAGAACGTGGATAAAAATACGGAGCTCGGAATTTGGTAGACATAGCGTCAAGGTTTAGAGAGTTCCGTACATTATCTTGGTATTTTTGGTCGTGGTCAATGACTTGCTCTACCAACATTGTTTTTTCCAATGCATCCTGCATGACAACAGTCAATAAATTGAATAATGCTTGTTTTTTTTCGGATTCTTCATTTTCACAAAGAAAGTAAGCTCCAAGGACATCCTTGGCGATTTCTCGAGGTGCACTAGTCATGTCGTAATTAATTGGCGTTCGTATATCAGAAATAACAATGTATCTGATGGAAGGGTCGTCTTTTTGCGCCTGATTGAAATCTTGAATTTCTTTATCAGAAAAGAGACACTGTAGATGTTTGTAGTTACTATGCTTGTCGGAAATTGTCATGGGTCTCGGATCGACAAACCACCATTTGTCAATGAGTTTTGGAGGGAACATAATCATCAGTTTCTCCACATGATGCAGTATTTGACCCGCATGTGTAGATTCCGTCACACCAGAAGAGGCACCGAGATAGATGACCTGAAATTTCAAGTTTTCATTTTCACCTTTGAAGATGTTATACTTTTGAAATAAATGTTCCAGAATGAAGCTCAAATAGAAAACCTCCGTTCCCAACAACTTATCTTTGCCTTTGTGATTGGTAAGTTTTCTATGACCAGTTTGGTATATTTCACTTTCATGGTTCTGTAGTTGTTGTTCACATAAGAGGACATCTTGATTTCGACCTTCCATTATTCTCGTGGTCATGTTTACAAATTCTTGGTATGTGAGTGGAGTTCGTTCTGTGTTTTGCAAGTTCTGTAACAACACTGGTAACTTCTTCATGTCATGTAACTTCTTGTCGTTTATATTATTCTGAACATCCATCGTGAAGAATGATCTATGTTTGTTGCATCTGTGAAGGTGTAAGATATATATGTTTGTATTTATTATATGACACAGAAAAAATACTTGTAAAAAAATCTGTTGTTTCATATGAGTATGAGGACTAGACACGTACACTAGCGATAGTAATAATATACGTGACGGTAGCAACCATGAGCACCAGACCCGAACGAACGGTGAAGCTCCAGTCGATGTCCTCTTCTTTCTTGTGACCTTGCGTCTTCTGCTGCGCCTTCTGCTGTGCCTTCTGCTGGGCTTGCATGAACTCCGAAACGGCGTCACGACCCATGGGGGTGGACTTCTTGGTCTGTTCGCGTTTGTTGCGGGCGTTCTGGAGCGCAGTCAGAAGCTTCGGGAATTGTTCCTCCTGTGGGGGAGTCTGGTCCGGAGTCTGGGTGACGGGGGCGACGGGAGGCTGCTTATTTAAGCGCTCTTCCTTGCGCTTCTGCAGAATTTCAGGCAGGCTGAGACGGACAGACATGGTGATGTGCATATTGTAGGTGTCTTTTATATGTATAATGTATAATTGAGTGTGTGTCTATGTGTATTTCGAAGTCAATATCGAATGTCGAGTCGTATTTCTAGTAAATGCTACTATAAAGGAATCCATTACATACACAAAAGATGAATGTGAGAAGACCGAAGTTTCCAATGAGACCGGTAGTTGCAACAACCACAACAAATGAAGTTGTGAGTGAGAAATCGTCAGTATCTACAAATTTACAATCGATGCTAGATATTCTGAAAAATCTCTCTGTACATGAAGCTGATTCCTCGTTTACTTATCGTGAAAAAGAAGACACTCCTGTTATAGCATTGAAACGACAGGAAATAGTGAAGCATTTACAGGAAACGTTGCAGAGTCTCACACGAAGATGTAGCAATATTCAAAATGAGCCTCACAATGCCTTGACTCGGTATCTTTTTTCAGGTATCATCGCTTGTGGAGATACTCGGACTGACCCACTGTTGCCGTGCACCGTGTTCTTTGACCAAAGCATCATGGGAGAACTGACAAAAAAAATAAAGGGTAAAACGAAATACACGGAAGAGGAGGCAAAACAAATATGTGTGCAATTATCTGTCAAAAGTCAAGAAGGCATCGAAGAAATACAATCACTTTATAGTCTTGATGCACAGAATGAGAGTGTTACTTGTGATCACGTAAACGAGTTTCAATGCAAATTATCCACGGATCTGACAGATTCTGGTTCTCTATACATCAGTAAGTTTCACTACAACCACCTTCAAGAAATGTATGCCAAGCATTCCGGTGATGTTGACAACAAGCACTTTTTGAGACGACTTTTTTGCCTATACATGCGCTACCAGACTCTCGGTGGTCCCATGTATCAATGCAGTTGCACTAGTAGCGCATTTGCCGCCATGCGTAACGCATTTGGAGTTGAATATGAATGCTTCGCCTCTCCCTTCAACCACAATGCGGAGACATATTGGTCTGTTTTTCCAGACACCGATCGTTTCTTTGGAAGTAAGGGAAACTTCTTTACGAATTTCGATTTTCTGGAGGTAGAGGGTGGCTCTTTCTATGCCAATCCGCCCTTTGTCGAGGAGGTCATGCTTGTCATGCAACAAAAAATAGAGATGATGCTAGAATGGACAGTGCCTGTAAGTTTCGTTGTGGTACTGCCCTATTGGAGGGACGAAGCTTGCCATGCATGGATGATGCTGCAGACGCAAAACGGCAAGGCACGACACAAACTTTTACCGGTCGGCCACAAATATGTGGAAGGATTTCAACAAAAAAACACGAAACAAACGCCCATACCACATGTAGCCGATTTCCAGGCATCTTTGTTTATTTTGCAAAACATGTCTGCCAGAAAAAAATGGCCTGATCCACATGATCACAAATTTTTGAGTATCTGGCATATGTTTCAGAAACAGTAGGAACTATGATGAGTTCATCATCTAGACCCTATTCACGGATCAAACACGGCGTTGTAGGAGCCTCCATTGCTGGGCAAGTCGTACTCGACGACACGGGGGTTTTTGGAGCACCAGCGGCGCTTGTGGAACTGGAGCTGGCGGCCGACGTTTGGGTGGTCGTCGAAGACCTTGCCGCACTTGTCGCACATGGGGTTGAAGTCTGAGAGGAAGGGCCACGGGTCGACGGAGTTCTGGCGCTGAGGGGGGAAGGCGTAGTGGTCCGGGGGAGAGTCGGGCGTCCAGGTTGGGGAGGCTGTGGGGGAGGCGGGCGTCTTCTTGGTCTTTTTTCCGGGGGATGCATGTGATTCACTGTCCTCTCGGGCTCTTTTGTCCTTGGATGTGTCGGGTTCTGCGGCACTCGCCTTGGAATCAGACTGGTAAAATTTGCTGGCGAGAGCGTAGAGATCTTTGAAGATCTTGAGACATTCTCTGTCGAGGAATGCGAGTTCGTCTTCGTCGAGGTCAAGAGGACGACCTCCAACGAGCATACAGATTTCGTTCTGGTTGGTCTGGATGATGTAGTCATGCTCCTTGTACGTTTGCGGCAGGGTGGCGAGTTCTTCTGGTTTGGCACGAAAGTATTCGTCGAGCATCACCGTGACGCTGTCGTCTCCGTGCTGTTTGTCAGGGTTTTCAGCGCACATGATCTGAAGCACAATGATGCGAGTGTTGCGAACAATCTTCAGGATTTTGAGATGTTGGAAGAGTTTGAGGTTCATATCTTCGAGGTGGGGCTCTTTTGCGTGCTTCAGGAGGTTGCGGATGTTGGATTCGACTTTCTGGAGCTCGTCCTCGTGTCTTGCAATTTTCTGGAGGGTCGAAGCGGAGACAGTGCCGGTAGCGCCTGGGAAGAAACGGTGGCCCTTGGGTGGCTTCCACTGCATTGGTGCTTCAAAAAAGTGCTTGAGGATAATGTCCGTCAAGCAGTCAAGGGCTGGGTAGCCATCGTACTTCATCCTGAAGTCACGGACGTGTGGCCAGAGAAGCTTGAGTTTTTCGACGACTGCAGAGCACTGGTTGTCGAGGGACGTGATGGTGTCAGGCAGGTCGGGGTCGTCTGAGCGAGAGACAAATTCTGGAATGACGAGCTCACGAATTTTGGTCTCGTGTCCACGCAAGATTTTGCGGTGTTCCTTGTACTCCTGGAGGGCAGCTGCAGCGTGTTGTGGTATGGTCGATTCCGGCTCCTTGGTCGCTTCTTCGAGAAACGTTGTGATGTCTTCATCTCCAGGCGTCTTGGTGGACTTGGCCAAAGGATAAAGGACGACAAGGAAGGCAATCTGACACTCACGAGAAATGGTCAAGCGCTTGAGTTGTGGGTAAAGCTCTTTGATGGTGTCGTGGTTTTGCGACCACATCTGATCGAAGATGTTTTGGATGTCAGAGTCGCAATCCTGCAGAGCTTGCTCGTAGTGCGCAGTGAGGTGGTTCGTCATCTTATCGATGGTGTTGTGGATGTCAGAGTCGCACTTTTTCAAAGCTTGCTTGATCTTATCGATGATGTTGCGGATGTCAGAGTCGCACTTTTTCAAATCTTGCTCGTAGTGCGCAATGAGTTCGAGGAGCGAAGAACTGTGTTCTGAAGCAGGAGTCTGGGTTGCATCAGTGTGCGGGAGTTCGCTGGAATGGGGTGTCGTGGTGGCGTTGCATGGCAGGTCCATGGTGAAAGTGTGGAGTGAAGTTCGCTTGGATTTTTTCTGTGATATGTGCAATTTTTGCGGGGAGAGCTAAAATGGTGCAAAAATGATCAAAAATTGTGAAAAAGCGTCTTTTCGAGAATTACCTTGTGCGGGAAGAGATAAAACAAGCCAAAAGTAGTCAAAAAAGTGTAAAAACGCAGCTGTTGGGGATGCGACGTGACCAGACATGGCCGAAATTACTTGTTGCGGGCAAAAATTTCCTGATTTCTTAAAAATGCACCTGTTGGGGATGTGAGACGTGACCAGACATGGCCGAAATTACTTGCTGCGGGCAAAATTGGCCAATTTTTTTAAAAATGCACCTGTTGGGGACCGTGAGTGTGATTGAACCGTTGCAAAAAACACACCGATCGAAAAAAAGATAACAAATTTGTTTTGTACCGGGAAAAATAAAAAAACGCACCGTTTGAGAATTGATAACTTTTCATGAACTTTTGGAAACGTTTGTGGAAGGACGAGCATGGCGAACGAAGGCATGCAGCTGCACAGGCTGTCTGCCCAAGAGCAAGTGTTTGCGAAGGGTGACCTCGTGTTTCTCTTCAAAGACTGCTTCACTGTGCACAACTTTGCGTGCAACAAGACGTTCAGGACATATGCAGAAAAAGGGCAGGTGGACATCAAACCTGTGGCCGTGCGTGCAAACGTGGACCTGCGTGCGTACGAGGCGTACGATGCCTCGCGGTGCAAAGCGAAGATGCAGATCGCCGAAATCGAGTGGCCGACAAGGCTTGACCCGACTGCTCGCATCATCTTTAAGCCTCAGAGCCTTTTCGAGAATGCTTTAAATAATGTGGTCGATCTGACGCTCATGTCCAGGATGCTGCAGACGAATGCGGCGCACATCAAGCGCTTGAAGATCCGCATGGCGCTGGGTGCGCGAGTGCCGGGCAGTGCGCAGATGGAACCGCAGTACGACCACATCAAGATGTTCCTGGAGGCCTTTGCTAAATGCACTGCCGTGGAGACTCTGACGATCGAGCAGAGCGATCATGTTGCGAAAGAGGCGAAGTTGAGTTCTGTGCAGTTCAGAATGTTCCAGATTCTGCAGAACATGAAGGATCTGAAGGTCCTGGACTTCAACGGCAATGTGACTCTCGATGCCATTGGTGTGGATCTCGAGGACAATGTGAGGCACAACCTGAGTCTGGTCGACTTTTTGCCGCGCTCTGTGTGTGAGTTCAAAATGAGGGATGGTCCGACGCCCAGGACGTTCAAGTGGGCCGACCCTTTGGGATTCCCGAGGGGTATGCAACGGGTGATGCTCAACCACAAGGGCTGGTTTCCAGATCTGAAGAAAATCGCGATGCCCAGCAGTTTTTGGACCTTGCGTCCGGCTTACTTGGCGATTTTCAGGCAGGCCCTGAACACGAATCACATCACGCATTTTGGTTTTTCGGATGCGTTCGAACTGAACGATGTGGTGAGCGCCAATATGGGGGGTGTGATTGTCATGCTCCCCTCCCCGTACATGGCGCTGGACTTTGTCATCGAGGGTCTTGAAAGGGATCTGGTCATCGACATGAGGGGGGCCGACGAAGACGAGCGCGAAGTGCGTCTGGAGTGGGCGATGAACTCCCCCCAGGCCGATTTCCTTCACGTGCCGAATGAGAGGTCCGACGGCGAAGAGTACACGACTGTCACGATACGCAAAAAGAACGACTGCACTCTGCAAGTGCTGATTTGAAGGGGGGTGAGATAGTCATTTGATTACAAATCATATTTGAAACGTGAATAACGTTTCTGTGTTGTTATGATGTATTAGAAATAAACACGTAATGTCTGAAATCATGTACTCAACTGCTTCAGTTGACCGAGCAACTCGGGCATCTGTGGTATGACGATAAGAACTGTATGTGATTCTTCCCTCTCTTGCTGTACAGGGAGGGGGTACGTGTCGTGGAACTGCTTGAGTTCGCTGAGGATTGTTCTGAAAGTAGCATAGTATTGTATGTAGGACGGGGACAGGGCATTGGCCGGATAGGAGGGGATACCGCGACTCGTGTATGTCCAGAGTGTCCTGCATAAGTGGATCAAGTCTTCGGTTGTGTGTTTTGGGTTGGTTGTGCGCAGATAAGCCTCGTACAGGGGTCCTTCCAGTTGCCACTGAGCGACGCATCTGTTGTAACATGACTGTAGGCCGATTTGGCCTATGAAACCTTGGATTTCTGTGTCTTGCAGGGGCAGCTTTCTGCAGCGATCGATGATGTTGTGTATGTGTGCTGTGCTACTCTTCAAGGGAGCGGTCAGTATACATCCGCACTTTTCTTTGTCCTGTTTTTTCATGCCGTCGCAAAATGTGGAGTACATGATTGGAGGGCGACGCTGTTTAATATGTTGTGGTTGAGAAGAACAAGCGTGTTGATTGATTTTTAATAAAACATGGAAATGGATCTACAATGAGGAATTATGGAGATGTCGCTTTGGATGTCCTCGTGTTCTCCATATCGGAGGGAAACGGCACGTATTTCTTGCCGTTTCTGGTGCAAGTTGGTCCGGTGTACTTTGTGTATATTCTCCCGTCTTCCCTGAGCGCGTAAGGACCGGATTTGTTTTCGTACACTAGTGTTCCCGGCATGGCCTTCATTTTTGATTCGATGTGAGTGCAATGGACGTCTTAAATATCAAAGCATTGAAAGTGAATGGACGAGAAGCACTTACATTGTCGCCTCTACTCAACAGGGCGTGGGTTCTTGACTACCGCCGCGAAGAGCAAGGCCTTGGTGACGGTGTTGACGAGGAGGAATACGAAGGTGCGGTTGACCTGCATGTCTACGTAATCCTTTGGTGGAGCGCGGCCCCTGGTGGCGAAGACGGCAGCGGTCGCTGCTGCTGCCTCCGTGCCTGCTTCGTCGACCTGGATTTTGACGGCGTGGACAACCTCCTTGAGGTATACGTCCGGGTTGTCGCTGAGGCGGGTGAAGTGGCCGTTGCCGTCGAAAGCTTCGTCCATGCCGAGCGCCTGGAGGGATTCGTTGAGGGAAAAGCTGCTTTCGGCGGTGAATCTGGGGAGCTCGAGGCGGACCTTGACATCGAGCATCGAGTCGACGACCTTGGCCCACTTTTCGGGGTCCTCGAATGTTTTCTGGATGGTCTCCTTGACAGAGACACAGCGCCCCGGGAGGATAATGTAAGCCACGAAGTGTTTGTCGTCCTTCTCGAGGCCGTAGGGCAGCTCGACGACCTGGATGCCGTTGAACTCGGTGTAGTTGAGGTGCTCTTTCATGGTCATCATGTGACACTTGACGGGGTTGCTTGGGCCGTTGTTGTCATGGCTGCGGTAGAAGTTACTGGGCCTGGTAACTTTCTTGTCGAAGCTCTTGGTCCACTTCATCTTCAGGGAGACGACGTTGACGATCACGAGCGGTCCAGGGGGGTCGACGAAAAAAATGTTTTGGATCATGTTCTTGGTGTGCTGCGCCACCCACGAGTTGATGGCCGCGCTGCCCGTGAGCGGGCGCACGTCTGCATCGAGCCTGTTGGCGCAGATTTCGGTGAAGTCTGGCTTGATTTCCTCGACCCAGAGCGAATTGCGGAGGGCGATGGAGATCTCCTCATCCTGCTGCTTGAGGAGCTCCTCGCACATCTTTTTTGCCTCGTCCATGAACCCATCCTCGTTGTCTGGGTCGATACCGAGCAGCTTGCAAATCTGCGCGTGGTTCTTGGAGTCCTTGGTTGCGCCGAGGCAGACCATGCCGAGGCAGAGGTAGACGGAGACGGGCGACACGGCCATGTCGTCGTTGTCGAGCATCGCGGTGGCGAACTTGTGGGTGAACGCATTCCTGGCGAGCATGGCCATGGCAGGAGGTGATCTGTTTTTGCTCGGGTTTGTTTGTGGGTTCTTAAATTTTGTGAGATTAAAAAAATAAAAAAAAATAATGTGTGGGACGTGCATGAGACGTGCATGAGACGTGCATGAGACGTGCATGAGACGTGACTCGAGACGTGCCAATGGTTCTGTTGGGGAAATATGGGGGCAACAATCTGAACCGGTGTGTTTTAAAAGAAAAAAAAAACTTGAAAATAAAAGGAAAAAAAAAAACATGAAAATTTGTCCGCATTTAGGTACACATTTTTACCCGCAAATTTGTACCAGAAATAAAAAAAATGATGACTTTTAAAAGGAAGCAAATTTTTGGAAGAGGAAGCCAACACACAGCCAACAGCACACACACGCTTCAAGATGGCTGCTTTCAAGATGGCTGCAGATGTGTTCAGTGACAAAGAGCTCATGCATGTGTACTTCCGCGACTGCTTCACTGCCAAGAACTTTGCGTTCAATAAGGCTGCGAGGAGAAGCGCGGCAGCAGGCCATTTGCAGATCAAACCGGTGGCGGTGTGCGAGAACATAGATTTTGCTGCGTACAGGCAGTACCTGGCTGGAGACCTGGCTGGCAAACTGCGGGTTTGTGATATGCAGTGGCCTCGACACCTCGACCCGACGGCGAAGGTACCTGCTCAACATTTGCTGAAGGATGGCGGCGAAAAGCCAGATGTGGTGTTGATGACGGAGATGCTGAGCACGAATGCGCCGCACATGCGCTGTCTGCTTGTGTGCATGAGCCTGCATGGCGCTGATGTCGTCGCAAACCCTGATGTTCTTGGGCCGTACTCGCGCATCAACAGTTTCTTGCATGCCCTGTCGCTCTGCGGGGCGTTGGAAGAGTTGAGCATCACGCAGACCGATTATGTCGCGATGGACGCAGGCATGTACAGTGTGCAGGCCAAAGTAATGCAGATCGTCAAGGAAATGAAACGTCTTTCCTTTTTGTACTGGAATGGGAACATGACGGAACACATTCGGCACGTCGATGGCCGCTGTGCGGGGCGCTGGACGATATGCGAGTATCTGCCTTCCTCGTTGGAGGAGTTGAGGCTCGAAGACGGTGATACTCCCAGGTATTTCCCCTGGAACCACATCTACAACTTGTCGAGGACTGTGGGTGAGCTGATGAGCAGCCAGTGGGATGGAGACAATCTGCGTATTGTGACTCTGCCTCTGAGTTTCTGGACCCTGTCAGTTGATACATTCGGGTTTTTCATCAAGAAGCTCAATGATGGCAGTCACATCGAGAAAATCGGCATTTCTGATGATTTCAAGTTGAACGAGGGACCGGTTGAGAGGATCCTGTGCAAGAAGGCGTACAGGAATTACCGGCGCCCACCCCCCCGCCGCTGCTTTGAGATGCTCGTGACGTCGGTGCTCAGGGACATTACGATCGACCTCGGTGTCTGCGACGATGCGGCAGAGCGTGCACAGCGCATGACGTGGGCCGAGTCTCTGAGGACACACGATAAGTTTTTCAACGCGCAGCGCGATGACGGCGAGGAGTTCACCACTTTCACCTTTTCGAGGATCATCCATGAACCGAACGAGAGCACATTCACCGCGGAGATCGAATTGCTGATCTGAGAGTTTGTACATATTTTGTTTTTCCAGTGGAAATGGAGGATATCTTATTTAAGAGGGTGCGACTACGCGCATCGAACATGTCTACCCGTGACAGTGAGGTGGGCAATACAAGGTGCGGCTATTGCAAAAAGCCAATGAAAATTGGGGATGCGTTTAAGGTAGATTCAATCCAGTGGGTCTATCACAAGGAGTGCTTTGAAAAGAGGAGGTGTGCTTTTGCCTGCCGCTGGTCATCAAAGGGATGTCTTTGGTGCGAACAGCGTGAAATATTTTATGAAAAGTAAAGGATAGTAGGATGTTTATTTAATAAATTTCGTCCTCGTCGTCTGGTCACGAGACCAAACAGACAAACTTCTATTACTTGTTACATTCCTCGTTACACTCTTTGCAGATGGAATCGAAAGTCTCTTTCGAGACAGTCAGGTTGTATCCCAGCGCCTTGAAGAATGTGCAGAAGACTTTATCCACCTCTTTCTCATTCCGGTACGGATTTTCATCCTCGATGTAATCAAAGGACATTTTGCAGACGGCGATTATCTGCGTAAACGTGAGTTTGTCCTTGAGTACTCCTTTCTCCTTCAGCAGGCGGAGGTAGTGGAGCACCAGCACCGCGTTGGATGTGGACAACGTTTGACCTCTTTTTATGATATTGCCGACTGTTTGCGACACCCCCGGAAATTCCTTTTCTATTTTGTTGAGAAAGTTGTCGATTTTGAGGTCTTTCTCGATGTTACCATTGGGGTCGTAGGGGTCATCGGGAGGCATCACAACGTGCATCTGCGTCCAATTCGGAGGGCGCGTCCATACCGGCTTCTTCAGAGCTTCTTCGTCCGGTTTTGTGGCCGAATTCGGGAAGAGAGGGTACATGCAAGTAATGAGTTCGTCGTTCTTGTCTGTTCCGTATGGAACGTAAAATTTGTTGATGAAGATTTGACCACGTGGCGTGACAGGCGCGGAACTCATCTTAAGGATTCGATGCGTGAAAGTGCATGGTCGTATATATCGAAGACACTGAATTGTCTGATGCGTCAGGTGCCGTAGACGTCTGTAGTCTGTGTGTAATAGAAAAAAAACAGCAGAACGAAGAAGGCGCCTGTGAAATACAACATGCAGAGTGTATTTGAGGTTTCAGAATCGAGTGTGTGCTTTGCACGCCTGAGTCTGTAGTTCCCAGCGGCGACCAACCCGGAGATCATGGACGCTCAAGGAAGTCCATATATACCTTGAAAAGAGGCCGTGTTTTTCTGTGTTGGTGGATATAAAGGATTGAGATGAGTGTGTCATGGAAACGTATGTTGTGGTAGACTTCGAGGCGAATGGTTTCGCGACGCCGGATGTTGAGCGCGAAGCGTGTCTATATTTCTTGAGAGCGTACGCGTCCAGAAATATTCAATCGAATTACAAGAACAAGTTGAACGCATTATTTTTGGAGCTTGATTATTCCTTCGCGGCGATGGAGTGGGGATCGCCTGATAATACGGAACAGTTTGACGATAATTTCTCGCATATGTGGGCTGAACATAAACAGAAACGCGATGTCGAATGGACAAGGACCTTCGTGCAGAAAGCATTGAATTTTTTGGACAGTGAATTTCAGTGGAAATTGTTTACAGTCACAAAACAGGAAGGAGAAAATCAGATACAGAAAGACCATCTATGTTACGCAGAAAATGTCCAAGATATCATCAACAACAAACTTTCGCAAAATTTCAAGTCATTCGACGTCAAAGATGAAAAACACAGGGCAATAGTGCTCAATGCTTACTTTGGTCCGACCATCCTATCATGTGCATTACTGCACATGAAAAAAAATGGCAATAAAATTGAAATTATTCGACACGGCCAGTATCAACAATCGAGAAGTAAAACTGATTGTTGCTACTATCAAGTGTTCAAACCAGACGAACATTACGTGCACTCGAGTGACGCTCAAAGAATACACAGGTTGAGTCGAGAGTGGTTGATCGAGAATGGTGTGAAAATCTCAAATATGATCAGTCAATTTGTACAATTGACGGAGGAATCTGAAAATGTAAAATTTGTGGCGCACAACTTCAAAGCAGACCAAAAATACCTACGTCATACTATACAGCGATACATTTCATTGCTCGAGTATCGACATGCGATATACTCAGGAAAAGAAAATGAGACCATTACGAGATTAAACAAACTACTAGAATATATAGAGAAGGATAGAAATTGGATCTGCACCCTCACAAAAGCACGTGAGAAGTATACAGATACGAAAATATACAATCTATCGAGCCTGTACAAAAAAATCACAAAGAAAAGAATGTCCAATGCACACGATGCACAAATGGACGTCTATGCCTGCGCGACAATTTTCTGTGATATCAAGAATGTTAACGACCGATCTGCGTTGGAAAAACTCATTGAACAAGTACAATCCAGCGAGATCGCATGTCAAAAGCCAAAAGACTTTTGGCGGTATGCAGTGAGGACCCGGGATGGAAAAGCAAAAGAAGCGAAACCGGAAAACTTTATAATCCTCAACAAATGGATGATTTGTTTGAAGTGGGACGGTTTTTATGTGCGTCTGAAACGCGACGAAGGCAGGTGGCGAATGTACACCCGGTCGGGTAATGAACTGCGCCCTCCAACTTCATTTCTTGAACACGTGAGTCTTGATTTACCGGATGGAATGGAGATGGAAGGCGAATTGGTGTTCGACTCCAATCAAAGATGTGAGATTGAAGATCGAAATAATATAGAGAAACGTATCGAGAAGCGCACCCGAGACTTTCAAAAACTGCACTTTTCTTCCCTGAGATCTACCAAAAACTTTAAGGCCTGGCATGGTTTGAGACTCGTGCTGTTTGCGTTTCCACAGGACGAATTGAGCTTCTTCCAAAGTTTCAAATTAGGCAAACCAAAAATAATGGAATCACAAAAAGAACATCCGCATATTACCGTCTGTAATTATTATGTACTCACATCGACAGAACAAGCCATTGAAATTTTCAAGTGTGTCGTGCAAATGGGATGCGAAGGTGTGATTGTTCGTAACCCACATGCAGTATACAACACGAAAAGTAATGAAGACAAATACAAGTCTGACATATTCAAGCTGAAACAAAAAATAGTAACGGAAGAAGAGCAACAATTCAGACAGGTGGGAGAGCCAAAGATGAACAAAGACGGTAAGGAAAAAGAAGAGTATGAGTATGTAGTGCCAGCATACAAAAAAAAGGCAGGTGATGCAGCGCGCGAGATCAAATTTCGTGATTGGAGGAGTGGCAATGCTGGACCGGGTGGTATCATTACAAAGAAGCTGAAGTACCACGAAAAGGCGAAGGGGAAGATGGCGTGGGACTTGAACGAAATTGGCATGCGACATACCTCTTTTGCCACTGACACTGACATGTCTGTTGAAGTGGAAGCCAAACGAGACCTCAACTCAGAACTTGTGAAAATTGTCGACAGCATATCAGTCAAAACGGAACCGTTCCAGTTTATAGTAGAGACTGCTTACGTCTTTCTCGACTTTTTAAAACGTGCAGATCCTACTGGTCTTGGTACAGGTACCATTCATATTGGTATACTACGCTTCGTGGGCAAGACAGACGGAGAAATAAAGCCGCAGTTTTTTCTGCATAAAGAGTACGAACGAGATAAGTTCGGCCCGAAAGACCAGCAATATGTCGCTGACATGATGCAAGTGCTTCATCACGTTCCAAACAACAACCAGAGATTGGTATTTGTCGTGAGAGACAAACACAAACTGGAAGACTTCAGGAAATACACACTAGAACTCATCCATGGAGGGGGTCATCTTAGGTACAATAATCTCCCGAGAGAAATCATGCACAGACTGTTTGTGAATGACACAGCCAGGAAACAGCAAGTCGATGTAATTTTGATGGAGGAGTGGAAAAATAAAGGGAAATTTCCAGAGTTTTTCAAGACTCTCATTTCCTGGAACTCTGATTCCACGGCTGGTTACATAAAAGAAAATCCTGAGAATCTAAATACTTTATCTGCATTGGTATCTCCTCAACTTTCAGATGAACAATTCCAGGAAATGTGTGAAAAGCAATTCGCCAATTATGTATATCTTCAGAACACTTATCATTATAAGGAAGAGAGATCGGAGGATCTTGAAATTGAACGTTTAGCGACCTTGTACGGAAGAGTACCACAAGAAAATTACAAAGGCATACCAACCGAAGACTATTTCAATAAATTGAGTGAATTGAAGTTGCAAAATGAAGTGAGACAAAAAGCACTGTATCACACCCTTCTCGAATACGACAAGGAGAAGACTGATAACAAAGGGAGAATCACTTTGCCTGAATTCAAAACGATTTTTGAGACAGCACGCCACAGGGAACAGAACTGTCCCGTTGATCCTCGGATACACAAGTTTCCATATACGTTTCAGGATGAAAAAAAAGCTTGGCACATGAATGTATGGCATCGAGCATGGCGTATGAGCGAGGCATTCTTCAGGTACAAAAATATGCCTGTTTCTAGAGAGGCACCTGGTGAATTCAAACAAGACCTAGATCTCTGGCTACCTGTAATACAGCATGTAGAATCGCAGCCTACAGACCGAGAATCGTCTCCTGAAGAAAGTGTAGATCAGAGAATCCCTAATAAAAAAATAGAGGAAAAAAAAATAGAACCAAAGAAGTACCCAGATAGACCGGATAGAAATCCTAAAAAAATAGCCAGAAAATTGGGTGGATATTCATCGGAGGATGAGACATCACAGTCGAGACAGGAATCAAAAAGACCAAAGGAAAGAGAAAAAACTCCAGAAGAATCAAAAAGACAGAATGAAAAAGACAAAACTCCACACTCTGATCTAGTTCTCACAGGCGTGAAAGCCCCCATAAATCCACGTGAAACAAGAAAAGAATCTGCACCATCAAAAAGGGATAGAGAGGAACATAAAACAAATGAAGACACTGGAAAAAAACCAAAATCTGAACCAGAGCGGCCCTCGGTCGAAGAATGGCTCAGAAAACAACCTGACAAAACACCAGAAAGTGCATCAACGCCAAAAGACGAGTCCCACAAACCTAGTCAGAGGGCTCTGGATTGGTTGAATAGCAAAGATGAAGCATACTTAGTGGAAAAAAAACTACAGAAAATCAAGGTTTTATTGCAAGTACTGAAAACGTATGCGTTGTGATTCTTACTTGCGCCTGGGGCTCATGAGACGAGCACTCTTTTTGGTGGTCTTTTCGGGTTCAGGCTGCTCCGTTTCGTTGGTCTCATTGGACTCGTCGTTGTTAGAGTAGTACTTGTAAAGAAATTGAAAAAAGCCGGTTTGCATGATTGTGTTTACGACTAGGAGTGCGATGACAATACCGACAAGCTGAGACAAGGTAAGTCCTAATTCATCCTTCACCTTTTTGGTCGTCGTCACAAGATCGTATACAAACCAGATGACGTCCATGGTCGTACCGGTAAACCACGTGAATGCCCCGAAAATGGTCAGGCCTGGGTTCTGGGCCATCCAGGACAAAGTGGTGACAGAGACATCCCACAGGATCTGTGAAGCGTGCCTTTCAACCTGAAGCACGGCCTGGTGCTGGACTTCAGCAGCGACGTGCTGCGCGACCTGCTGCTGGACAAAGGGCGTCCAAGGAGCGACCTGCCTGGCGACGTGGATTGCGCCGTTGCGCACCGCCATGCCGACGGCGGACAGAAGGTTGAGGGTCTCCCTGAAATTGCGCATCTTTCGGATGTACGGATGTGTGGTCTGTCATTGTCTTTTATATGAATAAAAAAAATGTAAATGGTGTCATGTCTTGAAAAAAGAAAAAAATAAAATGTGTCATGTCTTGAAAAAAAAAATATTTTTTTATTTTTTTTCTTTGTAAAAAACTTTTTTGCTCGTGTTTGTGCGAAAAAAAACAAATCTCGTGCGGATATATTTTTGCGAACCAGATCCAAACTGAGTACGCCTGACTTGCCATGCCGAAACATGGATGCAATGGTGTGTTGGGTCATGCTCCGAGGAAGGCGCTCGCCGTCAAGAAAGTGATCAAGAAGGGTTCTGGAAAGGCGAAGGCGAAGAAAGGCGCGAGCAGTGCCAAGCCGCCAGAGAAGCCTGCGCCTGCAGCGCTGGAGGTTGTGAGTGCAGACGAGCACGTCTCTGCTTCTCCGACGCCGCCGACACCGTCTTCGCCGCGTTCGCCGAGCTACCAGCGGGAGTCGTGGTGGGACTCGTTCAGTGCTCTGTCGCGCCGCATCGACGAGACTTCGGAGGCACTGAAGGACCTGAAGGAGTACGTCAAGCGGCTGGAGGAGGAGTGCGAGAAGGAGCGCGCTGGGGTCTCTGTGTTTGGTAAGCGCGGATGAAATTTGATCGTTAGTGGTGCGCGGTCTGATTGTGGTGTTGCTGGCCAGACAACCGCGATTTGCTCGCGTACGACGAGCTGCGGCGGTATGGCGTGGGGAATGTCTTCAAGACTGTGGAGCAGAGCGGGTTCTGCAGCGACACGTCGAGTGAGAGTGAGAGCTTAGTTTAGTGAGAGGTTTGAAATTGCATTTGGTCATGTTTATTAAAGTTCACCAAACACATTAAATATCGGGTTCATTGTCTGTCGTGTTGTCGTTGTATGCGGACGGCTTCCACTTGCGCTCGACAGGGCGGAGGGGGACACTGTACTTGCTCATGATTTCGCGGACGCCCGTGCGAAGAAGGAGGGGGGGGCGCGACATGCTGAAGTTTCCGTCGAGGTAGACAGAGCCCATGCCCTGGGTTTGGCGTTCGAGGAGCGTGCAGTCGTCGGCGTGCAGGAGCGCGGAGAACAAGTCGGTGAGCATGCTCTCGACGCGGCGCGTGTTGATCTCGTTGCGGGTGATGCGGCTGAGGACGGGTGTGTTGTTGAACTTGGTCCAGGCGGACGGCGAGGGGGACTCGGCGCCGTCGGGGTACAGCGCTGTGCGGGAGAGATGGAAGCGGCGGGACGCGTTTGGCAGCACGGGGAAGACGGCCGAGTCGTCGGCGAGAAACGAGTGCATGAAGGCGTTCGTCACGGTCATGATGAGGAACGGGAGGAGACAAAGCAAAGTGTGGTGCATATTCTGCATTTTGTGGGAGGGGGGTAGACAGGCAGTACCGCCTGATTTGCAGAAAAAAATAGGCGAACTTATTCTCTGTCTTCAATAAAAATACACAGCTCTACAAGGTAGTTGTCGTCTGTATTCAAGAGGCGCGTGACGTGCCCGTTGTGCATGTTTTGGTGGTTAAATGTAAGCACGGCCTGGCACTTGTCCGGTTCGACGCTGACGCAGAAGTCGTTTGTTAATGTAGTGTTCTGTTGTGAGTCCTGGTGTCCCGTGGTTTCGGCGGTGTTTATATCGACGGTGTTGATTTGAATAGGCAGCGTCCCGTTCTCGCACACGGCGGGATTGTAGACGTAGACAGAGAGGTGCTCATTTGGAATGTTGCCGACGGGAAGCCTGTAGGTGCGCCTCTCGCCGAAGTTGTCCTTGAGCTTTTCGACGGGCCCGACCAAGCCGACGTGCTGGCCTATGATCTCCCCGCTGAAGTGCCGGAGCGTGACGTAGAACCTGCGCGTGCGCTCCTCGACTCGGTCGCCGCCGTCCCACAAGGTCTGGGGCTTTTCGATGGAGTAGACCACTGGCTTTGTCTTGCGCATTTGTACGATGATGAGCAACTGCGCCAGGTTGTCATGGACACACACGGACATGTCTCTGGTCTGCTTTCCTTTAATAAGAGCTGAGTTTGATGTTGTTTGTATAAAAAATAATAAAAAACACGTGTTGGAAATACAAGCAAATTTGATGCAGTTTGCAGACGAGACGCCGCCGGGACCGGCGATGTACAGCGACAGTCTGACGTTTGGGCAGCGGACGTACGAGCCCGTGGGGATGCGCTGGAGTGAGCGGATGGTTCTGGAAGTCGTGTTGGATGGTCTTCTTCCGAGCGAGCGGGAGGCGGTTCGGAGCCGGAACGGGTTGTCGGAAAACGGCCCGTGGGAGGAGGTGTACGTGGTGTCGTCGGAGGATATCGAGGCGGACATCAGGGACTTTGAGTGGTGCCTGAAAACACTTGTGACGATGGAAGACCCGGACGAGGAGGAGCAGGGCAGAGTACACCGAGTGCCCCGCGTGACGTACATACGGGACATGATCAGCGAGTGCCTGGAGCCTCTGCACCATCACGTGCCGGAAGTCTTTGATGTTCGAAGGATGGCGTTCTATGACAGCGACGAGCGCACACACTTGCAGCACCGCATCACGAGTCTGCTCGCGGCGATGTACGCCTGCCAGACGCTGAGCATGAACTCTGTGGAGCTGCGCGCGTATTTGGATAGCGAGCGCAAGACAACATACCAGATAGAGCGAACGCAGGTGTTTGTGGAGATGGTGGAGCGGTACAAGAAGAAGTTTGTGAGTGTGTGGGGAGGCGAAATGAATCCGTTGCGCAGTGTGCTTGGCGCTTGTGAGTGGTGGTGAAGATGTAGTATTTTTTGTTTATTGAGACCATGTGTGGATATCAATGAAAATAAGCATATATGATCAGTGACGAGAACGCGTTCCAGTCATTCGTGTACATGCACCTGGATCATTTATGCGTCATCGTGATGCACGGTGTGATGCATGAGGTTTTTATTTTTACAGTAGCAATGCTCAGTGCGTGTGTGTATCTGCGCGCAGGGGTAGAGATTAGCTCGATGTTGGATGACATGGTGGTGTGAGTGTCTGAATGACTTGGATTTGTTAAGAGAATTTTATATAAAAAAAATTAAATGACCTTGTAGTTTGTGCGAAATGTAATATATCATGCTTCGGCTAGTTAGGAAGCAAGGAAAACCGTACAAACACACATTATCCATGCTGATACTCGGGGTGTTATCAGTTTGGATACTGTTCAATTCCTTGTTACCCCAAATATTCTTTGCAGAACAAAGAGAACTGCCTGTGCGAAAGGCCCCGCGCACCGTCGTGAGCGTAAGCAGCTTCAGTCATCGTGTGTTCCATATGCGAGCGTGTCTTGATAGTGTTTTTGCACAGTCACATCTTCCGGACAGGGTAATCATATCTATCCCGAAAAAGTTCCGAGTCTTAGAACAGACGATCAGCACGAATGCAGAAGACTACACTGTGAACATTCGTCATAACGAAACAGAGTTGAATATGATAGACTGGTTTCACAAGTACGTTGGGATTCCATACGTGTATCACGTTAACTACGACATACACAAGACCTCGTATGTGTACGAAATGGGTATACTGACCGTGCAGTTCCTGGACGATGACTGGGGTCCGGGAACAAAACTCATCGGTGCACTACTATTAGAGAAAGATCCGGAGACGGTTATTATCACACTCGACGACGACATGGTGTACCACAGAGACACGGTGAAGTGGTTGGCGACGCACATGCAACCTGGTATAGCCCTTTCATTCGGTTGTGAGATGTGGCTTCAAGACAAAAGCGGGTTCATCGATTTCACCATGTGGTCCATACATGATTTTTACATGACAACACCGCGTGTGTGTGACGGCTGGCTGGTTGGTTGGACGGGGGTGGCGTACCATGTGTCGTCATTCGGACCTGACATATATACATTCATGCAGTCGCTGCCCACTGGTTGCTTCAACAACGACGACATGTGGCTATCGGGGTATGTGACCCGACAAGGGGTTACTAAAATATACGCACCGATGGTTCTGAAACACGGGAGAACGTACAGAAACGTGGAACTGAGTCTCAGCACTATAGTCAACTACCGTGAAAAGGGGTATTCGTGTGGTCGGTATTTATTTCCCTAAACACTCGGACTGTATATAAAAGTGTATTGTTCATACAAAATGTATCACATGATGTTTGTGAATGGGAAGAGTCGAATATGCAAGCCGTACAAACACACATCACTTGTGTTTGTGGTAATTATACTCGTGGTGTTAGTATCTTGGATGTTCATGTACTGTTTTCTACCACAAATCTTCTCAACTGATTTCAAAGAACTACCCGTTCGGTATTGGCCGCGCACCGTCGTGAGTGTAAGCAGCTTCAGTCATCGTGTGTTCCATATGCGAGCGTGTCTTGATAGTGTTTTTGCACAAACACAAGTTCCGGACAGAGTAATCGTATCTATTCCGATCAAGTTCCGTGTCACAGAGTCGACGAAGCCAATTGAGTGTGGTTTTTTTGAAGACTGTTTGCATGACATTCAGTCGTACAATGAAAGTTTGGAATTTATGGTAGAGTGGTTCTCAGAATACATGGGCATTCCGTATAATTACAGTCTCAATTTGAACACCCATAACAACTCGTATTTGTATGAATTCGGCATTCTGACCGTGCAGTTCCTGGATGAAGACTGGGGACCGGCCACTAAACTCATTGGAGCTCTATTGCTAGAGACGCATCCAGAGACAGTTATCGTCACCCTCGACGATGACGTCGTGTACCACGCAGATACGATTCTGTTTCTCTCCACACACGTACAAGATAATATGTCACTTTCATTTGGATGTGAGGAGTGGAATGCCTTCGGCGAGTTTATCTCTTTAGGTGGCATGGCGCACATAATGGACTATACGACGACTCCGCGAGTCTGTCAGGGGTGGTTGCTCGGTTGGATGGGGGTGGTATACCACGTGTCTTCGTTTGGACCCGACATCTGGACTTTTTTGCAGTCGCTTCCACGTAGCTGCTTCTTTACAGACGACATTTGGTTGTCCGGTTACTTGTCTCGAAGAGGAGTTCAGAGGGTGTATGCACCGAACGAATTGAAACACCACAAACACGTACGAGACATGACTTTGAGTCTGGGCAGCATCGTTGACACACAACAAAAATACGGACATACCTGTGCTCGGTATATGTTTCCGTAGACACTCACAACGGACTTTAACGTGAAGCTTCTTTAGACTGTTGATAAAAAGATCCACCGACGAGACTGAGTATCAGACCGATTGTGCTCCACCACATGGCGTGGTCTTTCCATATTAAAAAGTTGATGAGTATCGTGAAGACTTTGTTTAGGACTCCCACCACCGTAAAAGACGCTGCGGACATCATCCCGCGCATTTTCCAGCCGAGATAACTCAAAACAGTACCCATCAAGCTTGAAGTGGCAAGAATACAGACTGAATACACGGATATCTCGAATTGTTCTAGCGCCCATACATGTTCCTTTTCGAGGATTGCAATAAAACTAATCGGTGCTATTGACGTCAAATTGCACACAAACACGGATGTTGTCAAGTTCAGGTCGCTATTGTCTGTTACATACTTCCCCCACGTCATGAGGGCGACTGTAAGTAGCAAGTTGATGGTGTTTACACACACGCCGGAGAGTTCGATTGTAGACACCTCTGTCTGCAACTCACTGGCTGCGAACCACGTAGCTCCGAGCACGATGCAGAGCATGGCCAGAAAGGACCTGCGTGATGGTATCTCTCGACCGAGGAAGAGTGTGTCGATGAAAGAAACCAAAATAGGACTACACGAGCGGAAGATCAATACAGTCTCGACGTTCGTGATCGCCAGCGACCGCATGGTGAAATTGATCCCAAGGACAAATAGGATCGAGTACGCCACATACTGTGCTAGAATGACGCGATTCACTGACTTGATCTCAACGAGTGAACAACACCATGCGGCGACAATGAGCAATGTGGTCACCGTCACTTGTAGAAGTGTGACTGTACAGGGCGCTGGTAAGACCATCATACACGCTTTGTTGAAGAGAATCATATTTGACGACACGATGAAGTACCCCACGAACACCGATATCGATGCATACGACCAGGGCTCTGATACTTCTTGCTCCTGCATCAAGTGTATGATACTGCTCTTGATCGTCTGTGCTGATTAGTTTTTTTTGTTGTCTGTTTGTCATGAAAATCAATATTTTTGTCCTGTTTTATTAAACGTGTAAGCCAGTTTTTCATGTCTTATGTATCATATAATATGCGATTTTTTTTTAAATTTATCGTGCATGTCAAAATGTGTTTGCTTTTGTTGTTAGTCATTGCATACCAAAATCAAACGATAAACAACATCCTTGTCAAAATGCATAATGGATATGCTTTCCCTTCGAATACTCCTTTAGTTTTTCGACATGGCATGAAGAACTATTTTTACATGCTTTACATGCACAGCACGTCACTGCCACGATGTGTGGATCTGCAACCAAGACCCTCTGTCCGTTACGCGGTACTAGTGGAAAATATCGGGGACGGTCAAGGGTATTTATTGTCGGCGTTTAAATTGAGTGTGCGCTTGAACCGGTACCTGCGCACCATCAGGGACGAAACAGACCTCATCCTCGAGATGGTACAAGAAACATCGCCTCAGGTGACGGACGTCGCTGTTATGTCGGCTTTCCGAGCTGGGTACGACCAAGTATGTCATTCTGAGACGATTGGTGGGGGTGTATACAACCGCTTCGTGGTGTTCAATATGACAAAATACGAAAGCATACTCTTTGTCGATAATGACATAATACCGGTAAATGACGTCAGTGATTTGATTGTGAATGGCACACTTGAACTGCAACGTACAGGCAAGTACATCATGTGGGCACGCGAGAGGCGATGTAACTGGTTCAATGCTGGGGTTATGCTTGTATTGCCACATTCCAGTGTCTTTTATCAGCTCATGCACTTGTACGCGACCCTGGAGGATAGTGCACTTATTAAATTTATTGAGACGAACTCAGGTATCGTTGGAAAGATTCAGGAAGCACTTCTTCCCGAAAAGAACCAACGCGACCAGGCGATTTTGAATTATGTTTTCCATCCAAACACAAAAAAATCATTGACGATGTCAGAACAATACAACGTGTTGCTTTATGAGCACACGGCGTCCTCTGAAGAAGTTTTGCGATACGCGCACTTGATCCATCTTATCCACACAAAACCATGGAAGGAGCCGTGGTGTTACTTGAGATACAATCACGGGAAGATTTGTGACTTGTGGTTTGCCACACCTACGGTTGTGTCTCATGATTTTATGGATTCACGGTTGGTATATTAAGCATTTCACATGAGATATCAAATGTCGAGACTCTTTGGGTTGGTGAATCTTCTCGTCCTTCCACTTGCACACGCCTGGCTGTACAGCTTCGACACGGAGATTCGGTCGGTGGAGACGTACCTGCCCGTGCGCCTGCGGTGCGTCAACTGGTACGGCGCGCACATGGAGAGTTTTGTGGCGGGTGGTCTGGATAAAAGATCGTGTGGAGCGATTGCGGAGAGCATCACAGGGATCGGGGCCAACTGTGTGCGGCTGCCGCTGTCGGTGGAGCTGGTGATGGACAATCCAACGCCGAATGTCTCCGCCATCGCCGGGATCGACCGCTTGGAGTGCAATGTCTCGACGGCGCTGGAGGTTCTCGACTGCCAGGTGCAGGAGCTGACGCGGAGGGGGCTGATGGTGATTTTAAACAACCATAATAGCATTGCCGGGTGGGTGGGCGCTGGTGAGAAAGTGCCCCAGGGGCTCTGGCACACGGCCAGATTTGCGACGCGAGACTGGGTCGCCTCGCTTGTGGCGCTTGCATCGAGGTACAGGGACAACCCCCTCGTGGTCGGCATCGACATCCGGAACGAAATCCATGATCAGGACGGGACCGTGATCACGTGGGGTAAGACTGCGGACGTGGACTCGGACTGGAAGGCCGCGACGCTGCTGGCGGACGCGGCGATTCGGGAGGTGAACCCTGATGTGCTTGTGATCGTGTCCGGCCTCTCTCGCGCATACGACCTCCGCGCGATGCAGGACCTGCAGAACTACAGGTCCAAGTACGTCTTCACAACGCACGTATACACCTTCTCGTGGTGGTTCACAAAAGTGGACTGGGTGCTGGTGTTTTGGCTGTCTTTGCTCTTCATGGCGGGCAACCTGTTCGGCGTGTACTACCTGCGCCGAAGGCAGCACGTCCTGCGCGCGTACGTAGCCGTGCGGAACAGCCGACCCGCGTGGCCGTACGTGTTTGCCGGCGCTGTACTGTTTCCGGTGTACGCGGTGGTCGTGAGCCTGGTTTGGATGCAGCAGGCGAAGCAGGTCGGGTGCAACTCGATCGCGGACGACGCGAACGTAACGCTGTATCTGGGGATTTTTGGTTTTTTTGTGGTGACAGTGGCCGTACTCGTCCTCAAGACGTGCGAGAACGTGATGAGCTGGAGCAGGCTGCTGTTATGTTTTTGTGCATGGAATGCTTGCCTCGGCGCGGTGCAGGCGGGACTGAGCGTGTTTTACCAGTCGTACGGGGCGGTGGTGTGGGACCTGCGCCGGTGGGAATCGAGACACATTCCCGTGTGGGTGGGCGAGTTTGGAGCGGTGGTGGGGGACACGAGCGTGGCATGGGGCTGGCTGATGACGTACATTCGAGACATGCACTACGCGTACTGGCCGCTGAATGGGTGCGCAAAACCGTTCGAAACGTTCAGAAACGATACGTACGGGATCCTGGACTGCGACTGGGTCACAGTGCGCAATGTGAATTGGACCAAGACGATCTTTTCGATAGAATCATTTTATTGAGATTAAATACTTAGACTACCACTTTGCCTTGACTTTGGCCTCGTGCAAGCCGGGATTGGGGTTCTCGTACGTGAAGGAGGCCGCGAGGTCGCGCGCCTGCTGCCTGAGATGGAGACACGTGGGCACGTCGAGGTCGTAGTGCGAAAATGGCGAGTCGCGGTGCACGGAGGCGAGGTGGTCCCGGATGTCTGCGTCGTCTTCGAGGTCGTCGCGGACGGGGGCGCAGGACCAGTACCACGAGCGCCAGAAGAAGGCTTTGTCCTGGGTCTTGAGGTTCTGGGCTTGATCTTGCGTGTAGAAGAGCGTGCAGTCGCGGTCGTGGTACAGGCAGCACTCGTGCGCCGTCGGGTCGGGGTTGGTCTGGTGCACGGCGCAGGACCGAAACTTGGAGTTATTCGTGAGGTCGTGGAAGGGCACCATGCCGTGGCCGTAGCGCCCGCCGAGCGCGCGGAAGGTGGCTTTTTCTTGCGGGTCGATATTGACGTAGATGCGCTCGCCCTGAGTACGATCTTCGTGTGTGTGCATTTTTGTGTTGGTGTATTTTGGTTCTGGGTACTGTTTGAAATTCTCCCAAAAAACTCAAACCTGTGCAGCTTCAACATCTTTTATCCATTGATTGTCAATACCGTTTATGAAATACACGAGGTCTTTAAATGAATTTACTTTTGTGTCATCAACCCCGACTTTGCAATCTGTGATCCAAGTTTGCAAAAAAGTTATGACCTCAATCATAACTTGTTTCTTCTGGTCATAAGTTTGTTTATCAAATGATACGTGATTATTTTTTTGTGAGTCTAACACAACCCATTTCGCATGAATTTCAGGGTTTTTGTCGAATGCTTTCTTCAAATCATTGATTTCATCCACCTTGCAAGTTAAAATCCATGTTTTCATAGAGTTCACAACACTTGTCATAATTTCTTTCCGTTTTTCCGCTGACAATAGATCCCATTTTTTTCTTGCTGCTCCCGTTTTACCCTGTCCACTCCATGATGCTGCTTGGTTACCTGCCTTCTTCAGTGAACCATATAAGTCAAATTCACGATGCTCAAATGGAGTATTCATTGCCTTCATCTCTCGCAAAAGTGCGTGCATTTCGCGCAAACTCGGATTGTCGTGTGGAGGCATGCGTTGACGCGGTGAGATCTTATATACTACAGGAATGATTTTTTGTGGACACGCAGAGATTTGGGAAATCATTTGTTTTTTTGTTTTTACTGAATAAATGAGCTAGTGTAATGACGAGATTGCGTAGTCTACTTCTTGTGGCGCTTGGGCGCCTTCTTGTCCTTCTTCTGGCGCTTGGGCGCCTTGTTGGGGCGCTTCCTGCCCTCCATTTTGAGGCCCTCCTCGCTGAGGTCGGAGTCCTGCCGAAGGAGAAGCGTGTCCACGTCGATGTAACGCCTTTTGCCGGCGGCCTTGCCGTCGGACTCGGACTCGTCTCCGGCGTCGTTGCTCTCGGACTCGGACTCGTCCCCGGCGTCATCGCCGGAATCGGTCTTGTCGGTCGCGTCGCTGGTGTTGTCGCTGGCGTTGTCGTCTGTGGTGCAGACGTCATCGTAGTCCTCGACACCGGGCCACTGCGTGAAGTCGGGTTCGATCCTCTTGATCATGTGGTCCCAGTACGACTTAATGCCGCTGCTGCCGGTCGGCTTAGCAAGCTCTGTCTGAGCCGCTTCGAAGAAACAGTCGATGATCTCCGAATTGAATACCTTGGGCATTTTGTACTTCACATCTTTGTAGACGAATGTGGAGGCCAGATTGTGTGTCCTTTTGAAATAACCATAAGTCAGGTCATCGGAATCCATCGTCACGTGGGCCCCAGGCTTCTTCCATTCCGCGTCACGCTTGAGCATTTCGAGCTTGTTACGACGTTCGATGTGCTGAAAGTACTTTTTGTCACACCTCTTATCGCAAAACGCTTCTACATCTTCGGGGAGCATAGACGGGTCGGGCAGACCCTTGTTGAGAGAGCATGCCACACAGATATTGTTGGGGCAGGTGTAATAGCCGCAGCTATAGATTTCATACGACTGGAAAACCGTTGCACAAACGCAGCACGGGCCAGGGGTGTTATCCAGGTCAGAGGAGCCACCCGAGGCGATACTCTCGGAGGAGCTCTCCTCGGACGAGCTCGACGAGCTGGACGAGTTCGCGTCGGACTCACTGTCCTGGACGATCCTCTTCCTCTTCTTGGGGGCCTTGGTGCTCTCGTCGGACGAGCTGTCCTGATGGACCCTCCTCCTCACCTTCTTTGGAGTCGGGCTGCGACTCTTCGAGCCCGATGCCTTGGGCGAGGGCGACGGGGAGGACGTGTAAATGGTCTTCTTGAACATAGCTCGTTGGTGGATGCAAAGACACAAGACATCATTTATATCAATATGAAATTTTATTCATTTAAGAAAAAAATTAAGCTTTGGCCTTCTTCTGATTCTGGTGTATCTTGTTGTTCTGCTTGAGAACCGTGCTCACTTCTTTAGTGATGTTCGGGTACTCATTGGCAATCCTCTTGAAGAGGGTGGTCAGGAACTTGCTCTTGTCAAGCTCGTCGTCCTGGTCGGCCGTGCTGTCCGCGATCTTTTTGACGTTAGGGTTCAAGATGTAATAAACAGAGTACATCTTCTTGAAGGAACCGAAATTAGGGTTCTCGATGGTTGTCTTGTGTGTTTTGACCTCCTTTTTGATGCGTTCGAATGTCCTTTCGACTGCGTCGACAAGTTTCTTGTCATCGGCGTCGCTGGGTTCAGGAACTTCGACCACCTCATCCTCGTCGTCGGAAATAATCTTCCTCTTGTCCGACTTCTTCTTGCGGACGATGTTCTCGTCATCAGAGTCCTCCTTGGCCGGACTGGCCTCGGGGCGAACGTTTTCGTCGACTGCGCCTTTGGCCGGACTGGCCTTGGGTTCGTCGACTACGCCTTTGGCCGGACTGGCCTTGGGTTCGTCGACTACGACTTTGGCCGGACTGGCCTTGGGTTCGTCGACTACGCCTTTGGCCGGACTGGCCTCGGGTTGCTTGACTTCCTCCTCCGGGGCAAACTCCTCGGTGAAGTCGGGGTACGTGATGACGTACACGACCTTCGTGTCTCCATTGATCTGCTGCTCGATTACCGTGTCCTCACAGATGGTGAAGGTGCGATTGGCTTCGACACTGGTGTCGATCTTGACACCGGCCTTGAACCAGTAGGGGTAGTTCACACCATTCGCAACGTGCATGAGAGTGAATGTGACCGTGTATTTCTCGTCGTTGTACTGTACCGAGCAGGTTTTCTTGGCGACACGGTTGTCCTCGTATTTAGCCAAAATGATGTGGCTCAGATTGTCCCCGGGAAGCACCTTGCCGACAGTGATAGGTCCCTGCGGCATGCTCGCATCGAAGGCGAGCTCCTCAACCCCCCCCTTGGTCAGGGTGACCTTGAGGTTCGGGCCGTTGCCGGCGGAAAGGGTCGAGTTGGTGTTGTTGCGCGCGAAGAAAGCCATTTCTTGGATTCTTGTGGTAGACTTGTCTTTAATATGATATTGAACTGAATTGGGCCTACTCGCAAGCTTCGCATTTGATGCATCTGTCATTCCGGAGATACTGGTTGGTGAGGCACTTTGTGGTGCATCCGCGGTCCTGCGAGTCGAAGAATTCGTCGCCCGGGCATTCCTTGTAGGCGTCCAATTTGAAGAGGCCGCCGCGGCATGCCTTGCACTTGACGCAGCAGTCGGGGTTCCAGAGCGGGGAGTCCTTTGCGCAGGTGGGCTCGACGTACCATCCCGGCGGGCAGTACGGGAGGAACGCCGGCGGGGTGTCGTCGACGGTCTGTCTGCACTTGAGCTGTGAGAAAGTCTGGAACTCGGCGGGGATTTCTGTGCAGAGCGTGCCTGAGACGGTCGACGCCGCCTCGACGCAGCATATTTTGGTGTCCGGGACGGAGCGTGTGGTGTCCTGGCTGCTGGTGACGGTGTCGTCGATCCAGCGGCGGTACGAGACGCGGTTGCCGCACGCGAGGACGAGCTTGGCGAGGTCCGCGGTGAGCTTGACGCTGGTGCACTTGGTGCACGGGGCGGGCTTGTACCAGGAGAAGTTGGTGGCGGTGGCGCCGAGGACGCCCGGGACGCGTCCGGTGCCGTTCCACCAGCAGGAGTACTGCACCGGGTCGATGTAGCTGTCCGCCTCGAGGTTGTTGTCGCAGCGCGCGTTGCAGTCGGCGCACGTGCCCGGGTGTGGAGTGAGTGCGTCGTTTGCGGGGTTGAAGTACACGTCGTCGTAGAGTTCGAGGCCGGGGACGTACGTCGGCCAGCACTTGTCTGTGTACTTTGCCCCGAGGCAGAGCGTGCACGGGTCCTGGAAGCCGGAGCGGACGATGGAGAACTTGTAGGCGCCGCATGCGAGGTCGAACGCAGTGTTGCCTTGGAGTTGTGTGAGCTTGTTGGCGCCGCAGAGCTCGACGACGGACGTGTTGATGCGTGTGCGGTTGAGGTCGCTGTTGAGCGGCACGTAGAGGGTCGACCCGTCGACCTGCAGCCAGGCCTGATTGTGGCGGAGCATCTCGTGGTGGCCGCACCAGGCGGTGAACTCGAGGCGCGGGACGTTCGTCGTCGGCTTGGCGTAGCGGGGGATGCAGGGCTTCGGCTTGAGCTCGTCGGTCCAGTTGCTGGTTTTCTGGATGTCGTCGCGCCAGAACTTTCGATTGAACTCTCTCAGGTTCTCGCCTGTGATGTAGAAGTCTTTGCCGGTCAAGACCGCTTTCTTGTTGACGACCTTTATGTTGTCGGTGACGGTCTGGAGGAAGATGCAGCCTGCCTCGCTGTTGCCGTCGAAGTACTGAAAGTGCTGACATTTGGTACAGACAGAGTCTCCTGCGATGTCGGTCTTTTTCCTGCGCATCGGCGTCAGCAGGTTGTTATCCTTGCATTTCAGGCATTCGCTTGCCTTCGCTGGATTGCGGATCTGGTGTTTGTCGCACTGCTCACAGTCCTGGTAGTTTTTGTTTCTGATGGTCACTTGCACCTTCTCGTAGTCAAGACAAGGCCTGCATGCGATGATGTCGTTGTCCATCGCGTCTGTCAGGACGGAGCGGCCGTACAGTGGCCTATCTTTATCGAAACACGTTTCGCACGAGTAGGCCATGCTTGCGTCGCGAATCAAGGAGATGGAAATCATGTGACTGTCGGCGAAAACGTGGGGTATGCTCGGGTCCAAGATTGTTTGGTCTCTTTTGACCTGAACCTTGGCGGTGTCGTAGCCGATGTCGAAATACGAGCTGCCGTCATGCAGACCGTACGACATGAAGGGCGCGCTGTATTTTGCAGTTTCGCTGATGATCTTGTCCTTGAATCTGGAGAATGGGATTGGTCCGTCCTGAAAGACATTGAGGATCAAGGTGCAGACCATCGCGTCGTACCGGTAGATGTTGTCGTAGCACGGTTTCGAGATGAAATCGGCACAGGCGACAGAGTTGCATCCGGATTCGGCGTAATATGTCTTTGGTGATCGTTGCTGGCGGTTGTACTTGTCCTTGCATACGATACTGTAGTCCCATCTTGTGATGCTTTTTGGTTCCGTTTCCCAAAAATTGCCGAATCGCTTCGTCATGCCGTCGAAGACTGACTGCACGTTGTAATAATGGTCGCTGCGTGTCGGTGGGTTTTGCCAGTGCCTGTTGATGTTGTACTGTCCGAGGTGGTCTCCAGGCTTCAAAAAATACGACTGGCCGCTGTTGTCCCATCGCAGTCCATTCACAAAGTCGGCACCAAGGAGCAGCATGCGACAATCTGTTTTGTCGGAAATGGACTGACTGGACCGGTAAAAGGTGTAATGGGGCCTGATCCAGAATTGCTTCTTCTGTTGGGGTTCTGGTATACTCTCGATCCAGCACGGTGCGGTCTGAAACTTATACGGGTATACGTTGTCGATGCCGCTGCACTTGGAAATGGTCTGTTCATTTGTATTGATGCCTGTACTTCCTCCATAGAGTTTATGAATGTTCTTGTCGCCAGACGTCCAAAACGTGTCCAAGTGAGTCATACTGGGCTTGTTGCTGAGGTAGTTCCACCTCCAGCATGACACCACGCGCACGTTGAAGTTGTCTTCGTATCTTTTTGTTTTACAGAGGGAGATCGGGCGCACCCCGTATGTGTTGGGGTCTGCGGATTCGGCGTAATTATATGAAGACGCATCGACTATTTTGAAAGCGTTTGGCATTTCTACATTGAAGAATCTGGGTGTGATATCCTTGAATTCTGTTCCACACGCAAAGACGGAATCGCATTTGTATGTGGACGTTGTCTTGGACACTTTCACTTGATACGGAATCTCGGGCATGGAGTAACAGTGTCGAGGGCAGATCCAGTTCTCACTTTCAGCGGGCGTGCTGTCTATTCCTATGAGCCTTGGACAGGTTTCGGACCCATCCTCTTTCAGTTGACAGTCTTCACCATCCCTGTCGACATAACACCGGTCACAGTTTCTGTTCTTGTATTGTGTTGGATTACTGTAATACCAATTTCGCTGGTCACCGTGGCGCTTGATGATGGGCACAATGTCATCGCAGTACAAGTCCGCTGTGTGTGTGCAGAAAAGACAGACTGAAAATGTGAGGATACGTATCGGCAGACTGGCGCTCGCCATGCAAGCGAGCGCGGTGTCGTTTATAGGTCGTCACTCGAACAGCATTTTGACGGTCTCGAAGGAAATGATGAGGCAGAGCATCGTGAGTATCGCGAGGTTGCCGTGTGTGTAGCCGATGGCGACGTTGGTGAGGTGCACGCTTGCGTTGATGCAGAGGAGGTACAGGAGCTGGTCGAACACGGGCGAGATGCTGAGGCTGCGGAGGACGAAGAGGCCGCAGCCGACGAGAATGGAGAGGAGCTGCAGGTCGATGTGGAAGGAGAGGATGTAGGTGAAGAGGAGCGCGCTGATCTTGTACGCCGCGTACGCCTGCGTCTCGGCGAGGTCGTGGGCGATCGCCTTGCATATCTCGAGGACGTGCATGACAATGATGAGCATGCTGATGTGTGTGAGCGGCGCGGGGCAGTGGTCCTGCACGAGATCGAGGACGAGGTTGACGTTTGCGGTGGTGAGGGCTTGCATGAGGACCTCGAGGCCGGGGAGTATCTCCCGGAGGATCTGACTGACGACCGACGCGCAAGAGCAGGTGACGAACGCGACACAGAGGATGAGCATGCCGGAGCCGTCCGACTGCATGAGGCTCTGAATGGCGTCGGCGAAGATGTAGAGGAAGACGTTCACAAAGTTGTTCTGGACAGGACTGCCGTTGAGGAGCACGGACACGAACAGCAGCATGCTTGTGAGGGAGATGAGCCTGGCGGCGGTGCTGCCCGTGGGCTCCGTGAGTGTGTCTACGCTCGAAAATTGGACCTCGCGGGTGAGGTGGAACGCAACCACACCGACGACGAGGGTGGTGCACGTGGACAGGATGTTGCTAACTATTTTGTTGGATGTGAGGGGCTCTAGTAAGCGTATTTGTAGATACAAGAGCAAGCATGTCAGGAGCAGGATGCTTGTGTCTGTCTCCGACTCGACGATGCTGTAAACAGTGCGGGTGAGGGTGAAGCTCACGGCGGATTCCAAGCGCCCGGTGACTTGCACGCCTGTGACAGGCATATCCGAGGCGCGCGCAGGCGCAGTACTGTGTGTTTTGCTTTTACTTTTGTTTTTTATTGGAGAAAATCAATGCTTTTTTTTGGCTTTCTGGTGGAAGTGGTGGCAATCACAAGCAATGAAGATCGCACTTATGAAAAATGTGAACCTAAACCAATAGGATATAAAAACGGCAACAAAGTCATAGAGAAAATAGTGACACGCCACGAACACGGCGATGAGCAAAATCAATGGTATGAGTTCCGACAACCTGTCCCACAGTTCCGTATTCTTTTTGTCCGGGATGAGTTCTTTGATGGTACAGATCGTGTTCATGGCGATCTCTGGCTTCGCACCTGTGCACTTGCCGAGCCTGATCAGGTTGAAGGACAAGGAGAATGCACCAAGCCCCCAATACAACAACTGGAGCCACGGGCTCTTGGTGTTGATCGTTATGTCGATTTTCTTAACAATCGTGCACGGGATGCAGATCATGAGCATGTGCACGGATGCAACGACGAGGTCGTCGAGCCACTTCGGCCTGCTTTTCCACGAGTCGAGACAGTGGACGAGCAAGAGGAGATAGACACCCCCAAGGACACACAAGACGTACTGATCAAACTCCGTGGGCCCAACCACACGGATCAATTCGTCCATCGACGGCTCACTCCAAAACATTGCTGTGATGACGTGAACGGCTCGTGTCTTTTATATACCAGTGACGTATTCACACCACCGCGCAAGCGAAGCACGAGGTGCAGCGTCGATTCCTTCTGTATGTTGTAGTCGGACAGTGTGCGGCCGTCCTCGAGCTGCTTCCCCGCAAAGATGAGGCGCTGTTGGTCCGGGGGGATGCCTTCCTTGTCCTGGATTTTGCTCTTGACCATGTCGATGGTGTCGCTCGACTCGACCTCGAGCGTGATGGTCTTGCCGGTAAGCGTTTTCACGAATACTTGCATGTGGGGCTGTACGCGATCTTAAATACGCAAGCGCGTGTTCGTGCATTAGCGAAACACTTCGATGGTGGGGCGGCGGTGGCGTTCGTGGAAAAAGTGCTGCTCGCCGTACGGCATGTGTATGCGGTCGGCGATGTACTTCTCGGCCGCGCAGTTGACGTGCTGGCGATAGAGCGGCACGAGGAGCGTTGGTGTCAGCAGCACGAGCAGAAGAAGCGCGCCACCGAAGAGCACGCCGTGGCCGGTGATCCACAGCAGCGCGTGGTCGATGACGGTGCCGCACGGCGCGTAGCCGCAGAGGTACGTGTTCTGGATGAGCTGGATCGCGGCGACGAGGTGCACGCTCCCTCGCGCGTGCGCCTCGACCTGGTCGCAGAGCGCGGAGTGGTGCTTCATGTTGGCGTAGAAGGCCGGGCTCTTGCACTGCTCCATGAGCCACTCCTCGTGCTTGCGCCGCTGCTGCTCGACGACGAGCGCCTCGTAGTACAGCTGCACGCGGGTGATCAGGAAGCCGCAGCACCAGAAAGCAAGGGCCAGCAGCGGGATGTAGAAGAAGCAGTTCGAGATGAGTCGCGCGTCCCGGCGTACAGTGAGCATGCAGATGGTGTTTGCATCGCAAATATAAACCTTGGAAAATTCAAAAAAATACAGATTGTGTTGCAAACATATATAGGATGGTTGTGGCGGGGATATGGCAGAGAAGAATCCATCAGATCCACCTTCACCTGAGGTGCAAGATAAATTGAATCAAATTAAAATACTAAAGCGCGAAATCAAAGATCATGTGGCTGCAGGAGAAGAAGAAATGGCAAAAGAAAAAAGACAAAAAGTCAAAGACTTATATGCGGGACTTCCGAAAAGATCAAGAGGAAAGTCGACCGATAGCCGTGCATCTGGAACAACGGTGGGAACAACACATACATCAAGAGATACACAACTGATACACGGATGGAAAGAAGAGGAAAAAAAGTTGAATAACAAAATTAATGCAAATGAAGGGACTGAGGATGAAATAAAAAAAATGAAAAAACGGTTATTGAAAGTAAGGAAAAACCTTAAGAAGAAGGCAAAACACAACACAGGAGCCGCTACACCTGATACTGTGAAATCGGTCGCACAGTCGTTGTTCAGCCAAATCACTGCGGCAGCATCAGCGATCCCGGGAGCAAAGAAGGAGGAAGACTCAAAATCTAATGTGAATGGGATGGGACATGTCCAGATAATCAAGAGCAAGACGAATGATGCACTTTTTCCAATGTTACCACCGCCAATCCTGAATGATGAATTTACTGATTGTATTCGAAACGAAAAATATTACAATGCTTTTCATGAGTACACACCCACACAAACACATTATTCGTATGAGTCGTATGCAACGGGCAAAAATCCACAAACAGATGTCTTCTACATACATATGCAACTGGATCGAAAGAAGAAGAATAACAAGACCATAAAGGTTAATAACAACTATGTTGCATATGTGAATGAAAAATCGTATTTCTCAGAGGGCATGTCTACTTTGCGGAATGAAGACATTAGCGGGTACCTATACATGAGTGTGAGTTCATTGTATAAGAAGGACAATAAGAAGCACGTTGGTATGATAACGTTTTTGATTCCCTATTCCAAAATGAAGTCAGATGCCCCCGTGTCTGAGAATACGGTATGTGCTATTGAAACGTCTATTCCACAATATTCAGAAGAAATCAAAAATTTGACAATTTTTATGGAAAAGTTTGGTAACTACGTGTATGCTTCCAATATCCCACTGGATTCCGAGGGTATTTCGATGACGGAAAATGATATCAGAGCATTAGTAAGGAGATTTACAAACATTCAACAACATAAAAAAACACTTGTGCGTACGTACAAAGGTTTCGACATGAAAGATCAAGTGACAATATGGGCTGATATAAATTGTAAAGCAGAGTCAGGAACAACCGATTGGAAGGCCGAAATCAAGATGCTATTGCCATACGTCAGACAAAATGACATCATCGAGGCTAAGAACATCATTGCAAAGGCTATAGGTCAGTGTCAATATGCCGTGGCTCTGTATCATAAAGAACATCCAGGAGATAGCCAAGAGTTCTTCAAACATATATGGGGTACTACGGTTTGGATTCTGATAGCGGAAATGTCGAAAGAAAAGATGACTAACCAGCGCATTGCGGATCTGTCGACTGGTATCATGCAGAAATTTAAAGATGTATACCTAAGAGACATACAATTTAAATCAGATTGGTGTAAATTTTTGGAACATAAAATACCAACAACTCCTGTCTTGAGTTTGGACGATATTATATTTGAGACCCAACCAAAGAAACCAAATGCTCGTGCTGAAAATAATGGTGAGGGCTCACCAAGGAATGTTGATATATATGGAGATAGTCAAATTCCGAAAAAATCCAACACACGACTTCGGGATTGGTAAATAGATTAGATTGTTTATTATTATACTTCCCTTTACTTCCACACGAAATGCAATAGTAGCATAGTCTCGTCTTTCGGTGGCATAATGTGAAAGTTACAAATAAAATCCTTATTGAAAAGTTTCGCGTCATGAAACACAAACGTGCACTCGTCTTTGTCTTGTTCCTGCACGCGGATGAGTATCCTTATGTTTTTTTCTTGTAGGCTAGTGGTGTGCTTGTCAGGACAGAGGGTGTAAAAGCACTTGATGACTATGTGTGTGTGTTCGTCCATCATGTCATCGGCGTCGAGGCCGAACTTCCTGTTGCCTATGTGTTCATTGGAGCTGTGCATGTTCTGCAACATTTCCGGCAAGTCGTCGAGAGGCAGTGTGAGAAAGAGCTCGTGGCCTTCCATGAGCATGCACCGGGAGACGAAGAGGAAGTCGACGCTGTCGACTGCAGGCTGTCTGTTGGTGTCGTAGTACTGCACGCAGTGGTGGCCGTTTTTTAGATAGGTGTTGGTGTCCTGGTGTTTGCAGAGCAGGCCTAAGGTGAGGTCTTCGTATGTGTTGTCCGGGTCATTGCCGAACGTTTCGAGCGACGCGCCGAGCTTGAGCAGGAGGAGCGTGTCGAATTGGACGATCGGGAACATGAGGAAGGGGAGCGATGGCCTGCATGCGTGTGCGGTCCCGCACGGCGCGGGCTGGTATTGGACGGCGGTGTCGTCGAGGACCAGGCCGTGTGCCATGGCGTACGAGAGCTGGTTGGTCGGGAAATCGATGTAGTCTTCGGAGAGTGGCAGTTCGCTGTAGCGGGACTCTGGATCCGGGTGTGTCGGTGCGACGGGATACAACTTTGTATTTTTGCCGCATACGCGCAAGACAAACATGAATCCGTGCTTCCACGTGAGGCAGGGGATTTCCTCGAGCGCTGCGCAGTCCGTCAATGTGCTCGGGATGTGCATGACGTGGTCGCCGGTGATCGAGCGTCCGTACTCGAGGATGGCGAAGGCAAAGATGGAGTCCGCGAAGGGATGTAGGGTTTGCTTCGAGACGTGCGATAGGATGGCGTCGCGGATGTGTTCCATGTACGACAGAATGTGTGCCATGGATTCCGGGGGGTATGGGAAGAGCTCCTGCTTCTTGCTGTTGTGCGCCAGGCTGCTTGCCTTCAAGTGCTTCTTGTGGAGCGTCAGTTCCACTCCATGGCACGTTGTGATTGTGGAGTAACACTTTGGTTTGCGGTTTTTCGTGTCGAGGAAACAGTGCTGGTCCTCGGAGTGATTGACGTGGAGATAGCGGCGGTACTCGATCATGACGGGCCGGTTATTGTGCTCGCGATTGTGGGACGGCTCGCTGAGCACGACGACGCCGTTGTGTGCGGGCACGTAGGCCATGGGGATGGCTGTGTGCAGCATGAGGAAGACGAGCACCTCGGCTGCGTTGGCCATGTTCCGCGTGTGCACGACGATCCTGTTCTCGAGCGCGGTCTTCTTCCACTCCGCCGCATACATGGCCTGTCCGAGAATGACGAAGAGGATGTCTGTGGCCATGGAGACCTCGAGGCCGTTGTAGATGATGTTGTTCGGCTGTGCCAGGTTGACTTGCTGTTTTGGGCGAATGGTCCACGTGAAGACGTCGCCTGCGACCAATTCCGTCTCCGGGCTCATGATGGGCGCTGTCCATGCCGGGGACTGCACGTTGTTGTGTGACACTGCCCGCATGAACCTGTCTTTCTGTGCCGGGTTTTTCTGGAAGTAGACCTGCAAAATTGCGAGCATCAATTCAAGCCTGCTGGTCTCCTCGTCGAGGTTGCAGATATGAATGAATTTCTGGATGACCCCGTGCGCGTTGCCAACGCTGTGCATGACGCCCTCGTACCACTTGTAGCAGTTCTGGGGCCTCATGAACGCGGAGGAGTTGCCTGCGGTGTTGGAGCTGGAGGTGGGCTGTGGCATGCCGCACCCGTCGACGGCATGCGTCCAGAACAGTTCGCCTGCACTGTTCTTTTCGGTCTGCGCCTGTGCCTGTTGATGTGCGAACCACGCGGCCATGAGCTCGCTCGTGCCATTGCTCGTGGATTCTGCGCTTTTCTCCTCTTGTATCGGGTTGATGTTGGAGTCGACGTTGAAGAAGGTGTGCGCCACGAAGGTGGTCGGCATGTTGTCGCCGTCGGGCTCGACAATCCGGGCAAATGTGGAAGGGAGCACTGTCTTTGCCACCGCGAGCTTGCGCAGGCCGTCTTCGGAGAAAGCCTTCGGAATCGACCTCTGCATGACTCTGTCGTTGCACACGGCGTTGACGAGGAAGTCTGCGAATTGGTTGTACGTGTGCAGCTCGGCCCCGGACAGGTGCTGCTGCTGTCCTTGTGCGACGGTTGCGAGAATATGCAACGGGCATCCGTTTTCCATCTGGAGGTAGTACAGACTCATGCACGTGACGATCATGAGCCCGACGTCGAGGAGCACGAGGGCGAGGTACAACTGCATGGCGGACAATATGGCGGATACGGAGATTGGCACGAACAAGAAGGTCTTGACGGCGTCGAGCATGACGTGCTCGATCTGGCAGTGCGTCTGCTTGTCCGCGTCCATGCTCGACAGGAGCATCCTGCGGTAGAAGGCACCGTGGATCACGTGCCTTGTCCATTTGCCCATCATGGCTGTCTCGAACGCCCCGTCGAAGTTGCGTGCCCTGATGTCCTTGGCGGTGTACACCGGCTTGGTGACGCCCTCCGTTATGACGAGCGAGTTCTGCCTGAGCACGTCCATGTCGATCCATGAGTACCGGGAGAATTTGATGCGGTCGAGGCAGAGGCCGCGGTGCATGAACGAAAACATGCGGTTGAGGTGCTCGAGTAGGTAGTAGGCCTCGTTCACGAGGACGTCGTCGTGCTTGAGCACATGCACGCCTTTCAAGATGAAGCTGGTGTCGTCGGCATCCTTGGCCTTTTTGCGTTTCCTAAGGGGGGCAGCGACCCGCACGGCGGCGTTGGGGAGTTGCCCCCATTGGAAGCAGCCCGTGGAGTCGGACGTGCCACACGGCGTGCGGTTGCAGCGGGCGCCCCGGACGAAGGACTCGTACTGGTTCTGGCTGATGGCGTTGCTGGCGAAGCAGATGGCGGGTCCGTCGTTGGTGTGGTAAAAGTACAGCTGTGTCATGTTTTGTGATGTCTTGTACCTGTCCTGCTGCGTGCCTGCGCCCTGCCCTGACGAGCCGACGAAGCGCTCGAAGTCTGCCCAGAGCAACTGTTGCAACTTGGGGTCGGTGATGCACTTGGCGACCTCGAGGAAGGCGACGATCCTGCCGAAGCTGAGCTCGTGGTCGCTCACCTCTGCGTTGATGCTGTCGTTGTTCATGACGACTGCGGTCTGGCGGGCGAGCGTCATGGGAGTGGCCTTGTCGAGATTCTCGAGGCCCGGGTTGGCGGTGTACGAGGCGCGTGTGTCTGCCTCTGGCAGGCACGTTCTTGGAAACGCGTTCATGATGATTCCGACCTCCTGGAAGGTGGTGTCCTTACCGCGCCCCCACCTTCCTGCGTCTCCGACCTGTTTCTTCCACTGGTTGTGGTGCTTGGTCGGGGCTGTGTAGATCTCGAGCCCGCCCGCGTCGCAGGGCTGTACCGGGTAGCAGTACGGGCTGAACGTGAAGGAGTTGCTCCAGATGGAGTACACCGCGCCGAGCATCCAGCGCTTCGTCATGTCGTTGATGTAGTTGAGGCCGATGTCGATCGCCTGGGAGTTGAGCAGGTAAATGGCTGCGACGATAGCGTCGTCGTTGACGGCGGCTTCGATCTGGTTCGTGCAGCGGCGAGCGAGCGAGAGATAGTCCTTGATGATGCGCGCGTTGCCTGCCGTCTCGGCGTACAGGCGGTCGATCTGCTTGAGAGATTGTGCGCCCCTCGCCAGCTGCACCATAGGCATGTTTGCGCTGGACTCTGTCCATGCCTTGATGTAGTGCTCCACGGATTCGTGGGTGTTTGGCATGATGAGGGCAATGTCTCCCTTGGCAATGTCCTTGAGCGTGTCGTGTATCTCGTGGCCCTTGACTCCGTAGTGCTTGAGGACCTGGTTTGCGATGGACTGGAACTTATTCAGCTTGTTTCTGTCCTTGCTCTTGACCTTCATGATGCTCCAGAGGGTGTTTTCCGTGACCGTGAGAGACGAGCTGCGGTTCTGCAAGCTGTAGTAGTCTGCGTTGTCTGTCTTGGTCGGGTCGATAAACGGATGGAACGGGTCCTTGTCCTGCGATGCATTCGCCATGAACATTTGGTACGAGGGGGAGCTCCACAGATACAGGGGGATGATGGCCGTTTCGTTCTTATGGTCTTGCGCGTCTGTCTTGCGCTTCTTGGTCGCCCGTAGCTCTTCTTCTTTCGAGCAGGATTGGTTGAACTCGCAGATGTAGCCACTGACGAGCGGGTAGCCGTGCACGCCTACGTACACATGCGTGTCGTCTGCCATGTTCTGCTCGAATTCCTCCCTTTGATCCTCAAACTTCTGCCAGTCCACGTCCATGCGAGTGCTCAGCTGCTGGCGAACATACTCGACGTTCTGCTCATATACTGTCTTTGGGATGGCTATGTAAAAGACGCCCGCGAAGAAGTTCTGGAAGTCCCACGTCTTTGTCTTGATGGGCAGATGGGCGGCACGCGTGAGACCGTGCTGGTAGTCCCGTTGCGTCTCGGTGCGAATCATCTGGAACTGTTTCCTGCGGGAGTGCTTGAGGATGTCCAAGTACTTGTTGTACATTTTGACCTCTCCCTGGTTGTACACGTCGATGCGGCAACATTGGAAGTCCGCTGCAAAGGGGGAGGGTTCGAGCGTGGACAAGCCGTTTTGCTTCATGAACAGGAAGAAGGCCAGGGGTATGTTGGCGTCGAGTGCCAGCGTCGCTATGTTTTCCTCGCTGTCGTTGACACTGAACAGGCTGGCCGTGTTCACAGGGCCGAGCTCGAGCATGCGGGCCATGCTGTTGGTCACGCGCAGCAGGGGGTCCTGTATGCAGTGTCCCCCGCTGGAGATCATTTGGACGAGCGCAACTGCGGGGTCGCACGCCTCGATGTGCGCACAAATGCGGAGCACCTCCACTACCACGGTATGCACTTTGCCGTCCTTGTCCCGGACTCTGTTGGGTATGACGTGGATGTGTGACGTGATGAAATTGTGGAGGGACAAGATTTCCTCCTCCCGTCGTGCACGTGATGTGGTGCAGCGGCAGTCGAGCATCAACTTCGTGATCTGTGCGTCTGTGAGGCTGGAGAGGTCTCCCTCCAGTCCACGCGCCTGGGCCGTTTTCTGTAGGATGACGGGGTCGACGTAGCTGAGACTATCACGTTTTGTGTCTCTGTCCTGGTATATATTCTTGATCTTAATGTTCACGTCATTCACAATCCTCGAGCTGCTGTACTGGGTGTACAGCTCCTGCCGTTCTGTGTTTACACACGCAGATGATATTTTTCTCCTGTGGTCCAGGTCAGACGCATATGCGTTGTACGCGTTCTGAATCGCCATGAGATCCTCGTCGTTTTTCATGTCCGTCAACCTGCGAATGGTGAACAGTGAAACGGTTGTGTCTGCGCCCTTGATGCCCCCATGGCGCCTGCCGTGCAGCATTTTCACGCTGGTGGCTGCGTCCATCTGCACAGGCCACTCCCCCCCCAGGTCTGCGGTGGTGCAGTCCAGACCGTTGTGTGGTTGTAGCACTTGGTTGGCGTACAGCAGCTTGTCTGTTGCTGTGACTCGCGCTATGTGGAATGGATCGTCCTCTCCCTGCTTGACCATTCTGTGAAGCTGTCGCAGCTCCTGGTGCTCCTGGTCAGCGCCCAGCGACAGGCTGCAGAGAGGGGGGCGAATGCCAAAGAGTCGTGCATGATTTCGCATGGCCGGGCCTTGCAGATATTCGATCTGTTCTGGCAGCAGGTACTGGTTGTTCTCGGATGCGACAGCGTTTGTTTGCAGCAGACAATTGTACGGCACGGGGCGGTTGGTGATGCATGGCATCATGAACATGTAATTTTCGCATCCGGGGTGCTCTGCGAGGTCTGCATAATTTGCTCGCTCTGTGCAAGGCTGCAGAATGCGCGGCTCTTGCCGGTCTTTGTTCTTCTGTTTTGTTTCTTCTATTTCCTCGTCGTTCTGCATGCCGACTTCTCTAAAATTTTGGCGTTCTGGAATTTCGACGTCGCGGAAGCTTGCTTGCTCCTGCACTTCGGCGTCGTCAATGAATTCGTTATCTGATTCACGCGCTTCCTCTTCCTCTTCTTGATCGTCCTCTGCACAGAGCAAAATGGTCAGCGCGCACTTTGCTGCAGACAGTTAAGAAGAAAATACCAGAATACAGCACGTCGTGTTCTGTGTCTTGTTCGCGTGTGGATGATGCTTGGCGTTGCGCGCCACCAGCTCTGCCTCCTGCGCTGCCGCCTGCGCCGTGAATTTGGCTAAATTTGAGGTTTCTTGCTGCAGTTGCCGTGTGCGCAGCTGGCGCTGCAGGTGAATGTGTGCTTGTGTTGTTGGCAAGTTCTCTTAGTGGGGTTGTTGTGGAGAAGAAGGTTCTGATGCTTGCGTTTCCGCCTTCATTGGCTTTCTCCGTTTTCTTCCGAGGCATTGTTTGCAATGGCACAACCGAGGGAAAGGCTCAAAAAATTTTGGTTTCCCTCCAAAATGTTAATTTTATTTTTTAGCTTTTTTTTTTAAAAAAAAAAATTCCATTTTTCGTTTT
>Ga0114973_10000071_pt1 | contig 62268 bp, 47 predicted proteins | sample M_140807_MF_Meta_FD_87025 | JGI IMG/M metagenome (GOLD analysis project Ga0114973, IMG submission 87025) | Freshwater microbial communities from Lake Montjoie, Canada to study carbon cycling - M_140807_MF_MetaG | ecosystem: Environmental > Aquatic > Freshwater > Lake | place: Lake Montjoie... | reverse complement strand
TGCGCACGGCGTCCAGTGCCTTCTCGCCGATGAACAACGCGGCGGTCAACCAACCGAGGAACACGATGAGCAGGTAGAGGGGCACTAGCAGCAACGCCAGCGGGATACCAACGATTGTGATGGACAGCACCAGAATGAGCATGGGTACGCCGACCAGCACGGCGATGCCAACGGCAACGGCGCGGATGGGATCGCGCGCGATCGCCGTCGCCGCGGCCGCGCTGTGATCAGGCAGGACGCGCAGGAATAGTGCACCTGCGAGGAACATGCCGACGAGCCAGGCAAGACCACTCAGGGGCGAATCCTGTTCACGCGCATCCGCCTTGCCGGGGGCCGGTGCAGATTCAACCGTCCCATCCGGATGATATTCGACGCCGCCGCGCACGACGGCCGTCTCGGCGATCTGCGGCTGTTGCGGCGAGTGCACGATGAGCCTGCCTTCGATACGGGCCTGCGGGCCGATCACCACCTCATCGCCGCGCGCCTGGACGTCGCGCAGCGCAGATCCGTTTATTTGGACAGACCCTCCGGAGGCTTTGAGCAGACCATGCGAATTGCCCTCGAACACGACTTTGCCACCCGCGAGCGACGTGCTGCCGGCGATCACGGTGGCGGGTCCGATCTCGATTTCACCGCCGCCCAGTCGAACATCACCCGCGACGATCGCGTCGAGCTTGACGTTGCCGCCCGCTGCGACGAGATCCTTGCCGAGATTGCCGCCGATGGAAACTTCGCCGCCCGTCGCCAGCACGTTGCCCTTCACTTCAGCGGCAACCGACAGCTTGCCGCCCATCAGCAGGGCGTTGTCGGCAACCGGCTCGGTGAGGTTCACCACGCCCCCGACGCCGATGAAATCCCCGCCCAGCTTGCGGCCCGAACCGGACCCGCCCGAACAGGCAGCCGTCAGCACACCTGCGGCAAGAATGGACAGCACGACGGATAACCGCTTCATGGACAACCTCTCAAATCAGTCTTGGGGCGCTGACGTCGGCAGCGTGCCGCGGCGTCGAGTGGATTTTACGCTCGCCACATAGCAAAAGACCGCGGGGAACGACGCTCCCCGCGGCCTTCGACATCGTGGTCTTCCTTGACCAGGCGCCCGACACCCCCCGTTCGGCGCATTCCTGCGGTGGGGCGGTGCCCCCCGGTGATCCCCCGTTGATGGTTGGCAGTTTGTACAGATTTCCCGGTGGGTCGTCACGTTGCAGCGCAAAAGCGACGCCCTTGGTGTAGGCTGGCACCGTCAAACGGCACGGGTGTTGCCCGGGGACAACGCGCTTGCGGGGCCGAGCGCGAACACCGCACCGCGGTGGCGAAGGACGGCCCGAGGTGCGGCTGGACCATCACTCAGGTAGGCTGCGCGCGCTTCGGGGTTGGCATGTTCCGCCCCTCCAAACCACTGGACTGCAGAGCGATTCATGGGACGTATTTTCGAAGTCAGAAAGCACACGATGTTTGCGCGCTGGAACCGCATGGCCAAGCAGTTCAGCCGCATCGGCAAGGAAATCACCATCGCGGTGAAATCAGGCGGCAGTGACCCGCACTCGAATCCGGCACTGCGCCGCGTGATGCAGAACGCGCGCGCGGTGAACATGCCGAAGGACAAAGTCGAATCGGCTATCAAGCGTGCATCCGGACGCGACGCCGCCAACTTCGAACAGATCATCTACGAAGGGTATGGACCGCACGGTATTGCCGTGCTGGTCGAATGCGCGACCGACAATCCGACGCGCACGGTGGCCTCGGTCCGCAACGCCTTCAACAAGTCGGGCGGCAATCTCGCCACCTCGGGCAGCGTGGCATTCCAGTTCAAGCACATGGGTGTGTTCCGTCTCAACCCGGAAGGCATCGATCAGGACGACCTGGAACTCTATCTGATCGATCATGGGCTGGAGGAAATGGGCGAGAGCGTCGGCGAGAAGGGCGAACCGCAGATCGTCGCACGTTGCCTGTTCGAGGATTTCGGCACGCTGCAGAAAGCGCTCGAGGAGCGCGGCATCAGCCCCGTTTCGGCGGAGGGTGAATACATCTGCTCCACACCGATGGAATTGCCGGAGGAACAGGCCAACGAGGTCATGGAAATGCTCGACAAACTAGAGCAGGACGATGACGTGCAAAAGGTCTATCACACACTCGCGTGATGCCAGTGCACTTCCGCCCCACGACGGCGCCCCCATAGCGCCACCATAGAATGTCCACCATGCAAGCCGTCCGCGACCTCTTCTCCCATCGCAAGCACTGGGCCCACCGCTTTGGGCCCGCGCCTTTCCTGCCGATGTCGCGCGCGGAGATGGATCAGCTCGGCTGGGACTCCTGCGACGTAATCATCGTCACCGGCGATGCCTACGTGGATCATCCGAGTTTCGGCATGGCCATCGTGGGTCGCGTGCTGGAAGCACAGGGGTTCCGCGTCGGTATCATTTCCCAACCGGATTGGCACTCCGCCAAGGATTTCATGCGGCTGGGGCGGCCGAACCTGTTCTTCGGGATCACCGGCGGCAACATGGATTCGATGGTGAATCGGTACACGTCGGAGCGACGCATCCGCAGTGACGATGCCTATACGCCGGGCGGTGTTGCCGGCGCACGTCCCGACCGGTGCGTGCTCGTATATTCCCAGCGGGCCCGCGAAGCATACAAAGATGTGCCGATCGTGATCGGCGGGATCGAAGCCTCACTGCGCCGTATCGCTCATTTCGATTACTGGTCGGAAAAGGTGCGCCGCTCGGTACTGCTCGATGCCAAGGCTGACCTGCTGGTATTCGGTAACGCCGAACGACAGATATGCGAGATTGCGCACCGCCTGGCGGCCGGCGAGCAGATCGGTGAGATCGACGATCTGCGCGGTACGGCGTTCATGCGCCGCACGCCGCCAGCGGATTGGGTCGGCATCGATTCGACGACCCTCGATACACCTGGCCCGCTCAATCCGCCCATCGATCCCTATGCGATGGAACCCATGCCTGCCGCAACGGACACCCGGCAACCGACGGACAATCCGACGTCAGGGGTTGCGGCCGCCGGTACCGCCACAACAGCTACGCCAGAGAAGCCGCTACGCTTTCATCGTCGCGTGCCGGCGTCTGCCGACCGCGCGCGCAGCTATATCCGCATGCCCTCTTACGAGGCGGTGGCCGATGATCCCGTGCTGTACGCGCATGCCTCCCGGATTCTGCATCAGGAGTCGAACCCGGGCAACGCACGGGCGCTGGTGCAGCGGCACGGCGACCTGGACGTCTGGTTGAATCCACCGCCGCTGCCGTTGACCACACGCGAGATGGACGCGGTGTACGAGCTGCCCTACCAGCGCGTTCCGCACCCATCCTATGGCGAGGCGAAGATACCAGCGTACGAGATGATCCGATTCTCGATTGCAATCCAGCGCGGCTGCTTCGGCGGCTGTACCTTCTGCTCCATCACCGAGCATGAGGGCCGCATCATCCAGAACCGCTCCGAGGATTCGGTGATCCGTGAGATCGAGACGATCCGCGACAGTGTGCCGGGATTCACCGGCGTGATCTCCGACCTTGGCGGTCCCACGGCGAACATGTACCGCATCGCCTGCAAGTCACGCGAGATCGAAGCGGCGTGCCGCCGGCCTTCCTGCGTGTATCCCGGCATTTGCCCGAATCTCAACACGGACCATACGCCGCTCATTCGGCTGTATCGGCGAGCGCGTGCACTGCCCGGCATCAAGAAAGTGCTCATCGCGTCGGGAGTGCGCTACGACCTCGCCATCGAGTCACCCGAGTACGTCAAGGAACTGGCCCAGCATCATGTCGGTGGCTATCTCAAGATCGCACCCGAAGCGATCAGCGAGGGCCCGTTGTCGAAGATGATGAAGCCGGGCGTGGGCACATACGACCGCTTCAAGGAGCTGTTCGATCGGTTCTCGCGCGAGGCGGGCAAAGAGCAATACCTGATCCCGTACTTTATCGCCGCCCATCCGGGCACGCGTGACGAAGACATGCTGGAGCTGGCGCTGTGGCTCAAGCGCAATGGGTTTCGGGCTGATCAGGTGCAGGCGTTTCTCCCCTCGCCGATGGCCACCGCGACGGCGATGTATCACTCGGGCAAGAATCCGCTGCGGCGTGTCGGCCGCGACAGCGAGACAGTCCACATTCCACGGGGCGTGCGGGTCAGGCGCTTGCACAAGGCGTTTCTGCGCTACCACGATCCGAACAACTGGCCTCTGTTGCGGGAGGCCTTGCGGCAATTGGGGCGCGCCGATTTGATCGGTAACGGTCGCCAGCATCTGGTGCCGACGTATCAGCCCGTGGGTACCGGACGGGCGTTCGAAGGCAAACGCAAACCGCAGTCCGCGGGTTCGGGTGTGAAGCGAACGGCAACGCCGCCGGCTGCCAGCGGACCCGGCGCGCGCAAGGCCACGGCGCCCGGCAAAGCGCAGAAGCAGACGCAGCCGTTCCGAACCCAGCATACCGGGCTGCCGCGCACGCCCACCGGCGCGCCGGGTCGTGGCGCGACGGTGCGGGGACGCAGTCCTAAACGCTGAGGTCGCCCGCTACCGTGATGCCCTTCACGGTTCCCGACATTCCAGTTACCGAGGGAGCGGCAACCCTCTAGGCTCTGTGTCGGGCGCAGCGTGTGCCCGCCCGACACCTCTGAGCGCTGGAGACATGGATGCCGCTGGCAGTTGCATCGTTGCTGCGTCGCATGGCGTTACTGACGCTGGTCGTCGTGCCGTGCCTCGTGCTGGCCGCGCCATTCGGTTGGGCTTCCGCGGCGGCGGTCGACAGCTTCGGAGTCCTCGGTCTAGGGGCTTTGCATACGTCGGTAAAGGGGCGGGATTTCGGCGTGGGCGACGGCTGGTGCGATCGTGCCGGTATTTCTGTACATGCTGGGCGTGACGGCGGGACGCGCTCAGCCGTGGACGGCGACGCTTTCGCAGCGGCACGGGCAGACGACAGCGATACGTACGCGTTGCTCGCCGCAACCATCGGCCGGGCGTCCAGTGAACGGATGGACACCATCGACCGCGCCTGCGTCGGATACGCATTGGCGCTCGCCCCACCGCGGACGCGTGTGGACTGGATCAACGGGAACACACGCGTGCACTACCAGCTCACCGTTCTCGATCGACCGACCGACTTCGGTCGCTGTAGCGAGTTCCGGCTCGAGGCGCGTTCAATCGGTATGACTAACGCGGGCCAGACACGTGTCTGCTTCGTCGGCGGTAACCGTTGGGAGCTGACTGCGGCTCAGGCTGTTGCCGCGAGCGCCGAAAACTGAACTGCAGCGGTCGCACGTTTTCAATTGCACGGCGCTTGGCGTACCTGATTCAGTTGGGCAAGGATGGCAACGACGCCTTCTTCATTGAAGACGTCCTCGATGCTGGCAGTGATTTTGCGCCGCCAATTGGGATATTCGGTGTTGGTACCCGGCACATTGACTGGATCGACCATGCCAATGAGATCCTCTATCTGCAACACCGCGAGCGCCGAAGCCGTGCGGGCCAGATACAGATGCAGTCCGTCCGTAATTGCTGAATGGAAGGTTTGCTCACCGTCCGCCGTGGATGCGTGCCGCAGATCGTATTTGTCGAGCGCATCGAGCAACTGCACCCGGTCACGGAGTCGCTCCGCCTGAACGTCTCTGGCCAGTTGCTCGTTTGGAAACAGGCCAAGCTCGGTGCGCAATTTAAGATCACGGCTCTCCCAGTAGCCGCGCACGGTCGGCATGTCATGGGTGACGACCGTTGCGATCGCGCGGCGAACATAGGCGTCTGGCGCCCGGAATGAACCATCCCATTCCTTTTCGAACATCAGCACCTTGTAGTGATAGACGGCATTTGCTGCCATCGCGTGGCGCATCTGCTCGGGGACCGTGCCCAGATCTTCGCCCACCACCAGGCATTGCTGCCCCGCACTTTCATTGACCAGCACGGCCATCAGGGCATCGAGCGGATAATGCACATATCCGCCGTGCGTCGAACTGAGTCCCGCGGGCACCCACCACTGTCGGAACAAGGCCATCACATGATCGAGCCGTAACGCACCGTAGTGACGCATGTTGGCAGCGATCAGATTTCGGAACGGGCGACATCGGGCACGCAGCAGTGCATGAGGATCGAGCGGCGGCAGACCCCAATCCTGTCCCTTCAGCGCGAGTTCGTCGGGCGGCGCTCCGATGGAGCATTGCATCCGGTAGACGGCCTGATCGCTCCAGGTCTCGGAACCATTGGGATTCACACCGACCGCGAAGTCACCATACAGACCGATCGGCATACCGAGTTCGGTGGCACGCGCCTGCACGGTCGCCAGTTGCTCGTTGGCAATCCACTGGAGCCATTGGTGGAACTGCACGGCGACAGCCTGATCGACAGCGAATCGTGCCACGCTCGCGTGCTGGGGGTCGCGAAATTCCTCAGGCCAGACGGGCCAACCCCAGTGCTTGGCATCGAGAGCACGAAAGTGCTCGTCCAGCGCGTCGTGCAGCGCATGCAGTCGCAGCAGTTCGCCACGCTCGGCCACGAAGGCTTGAAACGCGCGCGCCCGCTCCGTCTCATGCTGGAGGTGCTCCCGGCGGAAGTGATCGAACAACAAGCGCAACACCGCGAGCTTGGTACGCGCTACGGCAGCGTAATCGATGTGCGTTGCCGCGCGTGCACGCGCGAGCTCTGCGACGAAAGCGTCACTCTCGACCAGGCGGCGTGCCTCGGGACAATGAGCAAAATCCGGCACCCGCGGCACCGCGATATACATCACATTGATGAAGTGCCGTGAGGATGCGCTGTACGGACTGAAGTTGTCGGGATTGGCGGGGAACAAGGCATGCAGGGGATTCAGACCGACGAACCCGGCGCCGTACCGTGCGCTCTCGCGGACGACGAATTCAAGATCGGCGAAGTCTCCGATACCCCAGTTGATTGACGAACGCAGCGTGTAGAGTTGGACGGAAAGGCCCCATAAACGGCGACCTTCACGCAGCGCCTCGGGCTCGTGACAATGGGTGGGCGCGACCAGCAGCGTGCTTTCAGCAACCGTGCCGTCGTCGAGACTGGCTTCGAGGCTGTGATAACCAGCCGGCAAATCCTCAGGCAAGGGCAAAACGCGTCGGGTCCACACGCGACCAGCGTGCTCGTGCCGCTCCACTTCCGTTAAATCGCCAGCCAGAACCCGGCCTGCGCGCTCGAGACCGTCCGCGCAGCTGACGGTCCAACGCATTGGCTGCGTCAGCACGGATGTATCCACAGCCACGAAAACCTGGTGGCTGCCAGGACGCAGAATGCTGACGGGGGGCAGCAGCACGCCCCATCGCTCTTGAGACAGACGCTGCAATTCGGCAGCGATGGCTTCGTCGCTGGTGACGTCGCAGCCCATCGCTGCAAGGATCGCAGACTTGGTCTGCAGGGAAATCTCCCGGTACTCCCCCCGATAGTCGTGGTAGGAATCACCAATGCCCCGCGCACGCGCCAATTGGTCCAGCAGCTCAGACATGTGAGTCCTCAATCCAGCGCACGACGCGGCCGCTCCCGTGACTCGAGCAAGATCACACTGCGAGGACTCACCTGCAGACGCTCGTCAGCCGCTATCCGTTCAACCCCCGGCTGGAGCGAGCCACGCGCGGTGTCGAACAACAAACGCCACTCCGCACCCGCCGATGCCGGGGGCAGACTCATCGCCAGCGGATGATCGTCTGCGTTGAAGACGGCCAGCAGTTCGTCGGCGTGCTCTGCAGCGCCGCCGTGGCTCATCAGCACCGCAATCGCACGCAGGCTTGCATCATTCCAGTCTGACTCCGTCATCTCTCGCCCCGTTGGGTGCAGCCACATCACGTCACGCGCACCCGCAGCGCGACTGGACCCTTTGAGAAAGGTGTCACGGCGCAGCCACAGGCGCGACCGACGCAGGTCGATCAGCTGCCGGGAAAACTCCAGCAGCTCCCGGTTGCTCGTCGTCAGCGACCAATCGACCCAGCTGATTGGGGTGTCCTGACAATAAGCGTTATTGTTGCCGTACTGGGTACGCCCGAATTCGTCGCCTGCCAAGAGCATAGGCACGCCGTGTGAAATGAATACGGTTGCAAGTAGGTTTCGCATTTGCCGCCGGCGCAGCTCGAGCACCTGCGGATCCTCGCTCGGGCCCTCCTCACCGCAGTTCCAGCTCAGGTTGTGGTTGTGGCCGTCGCCATTGCTCTCGAGATTGCCCTCGTTATGCTTGTGGTCGTAGGAGACGGTATCGTGCAGCGTGAACCCGTCATGGGCGGCCACAAAGTTGACGCTGGCGGTGGGCTTGCGCCCCCCCTGTCGGAACAGGTCGCTGGAACCGGAGATGCGCTCGGCGAAACTGCCGACGAGGGGGCGGTCGCCCCGCCAGAACGCACGTACCGTGTTCCGGTAGCGGTCGTTCCATTCCGACCAGCCGGCCGGAAAATGACCCAGCTGGTATCCCGCGAAGCCGACATCCCATGGCTCCGCAATCAGCTTCACGCAGGACAGCACCGGATCGGAACGCAGGGCAGCGAAGAACGGCGCGCTCTGGGAATAACCGCCGGGGTCGCGCCCGAGTACGGGCGCCAGATCGAAGCGAAAGCCGTCAACCCTCATCTCGATCACCCAATAGCGGAGGCAATCGAGCACGAGAGCGCGCACGGCCGGATGATCGAAACGAAGCGTGTTGCCGCAGCCGGTGATGTTCTCGTAATGCGCCAGCTGATGTGGGTCGAGCCGATAGTATGCTGAGTTGTCGAAACCGCGCAGACTCAGCATGGGGCCATGTTGATTGCCTTCGGCCGTGTGGTTGAACACCACGTCGAGTATCACCTCGAGACCCGCATTGTGCAGTGCCCGTACCATGGTCTTGAATTCGCGGACGGGATTGGCGAGCGCATAGCTCGCCTGCGGCGCATACCAGGCTATCGGGTTGTAGCCCCAGTAGTTGACCAGGCCACGGTCGACGAGAAATTTCTCGCTGAGAAACGCCTGCACCGGCATCAACTCGACACTGGTGATACCGAGACCGCGCAGGTAGTCGAGCACCGCGGGATGGGCGAGCCCGAGATATTTGCCGCGATGCTCCGCGGGCACGTCAGGATGCAATTGCGTCAATCCCTTCACGTGCGCTTCGTAGATGATGGTGTCGCGCCAAGGGACGTTCGGCGAGCGAGAGTCGCCCCAGTCGAACGTCCCGTCGACGACACGACTTTTCGGAACGAACGCCGCGGAGTCGGCGCCTGAAGGCATGGCATCATTCGTCGGGTCTGCGCAGGCGAGACTGCCTTGCCAATCCAGTTCACCGTGGATTTCCAGGGCGCAGGGGTCCAGCAGCAGCTTGGCAGGATTGAACCGGTGGCCCTCGGCCGGCCGGTACGGGCCGTGCACGCGGTAGCCATAGAGCAATCCCGGCACACCGAACTCGGCGGGGAGAAATCCGTGCCAGAGGTCGCCGGTACGCATGGGCAGGTCGATGCGCGCGACTTCGCGCTCGCCTGCTGCATCGAACAGGCAGAGTTCGACTCGCTCTGCATGCTTGGAGTAGACGACGAAGTTGGTGCCGCGGCCGGTCCAGTTGGCACCCAGCGGGTGAGTTGCGCCGGGCTCGAGGAACAAGTCAGTCATGGTCGCGATGTCCATTGCTCTGAGACACGATGGTACGCGCAGCCACGATCAGGCCCTCCTCTCGAAAAACACGGCGGCCAGTGCCGGTAGGTTCAGGCGCAGACGATGCGGATGCCCCAACACTGGATGCGGCTCGCTCGGCACGCTGTCCTGTCTGGAGTAACCGCCACCACCGTAGCGTTCGGCGTCAGTATCGAGCACTTTGCGGTAGGAACCTGCCTGCGGCACCCCGATCCAGTAATCATCGCGCGGGACCGGTGTGCAGTTGAATACGCAGATAAGTGGTGCCGTATCGGAGCCCGACGGATCACGGCGCAGGAATGCGAACACGCTGGCATCGGAATTGTCCGGATCCAGCCAGAGAAAGCCTGCCGGATCGGCGTCTGAACGGTAGAGCGCCGTATGATCGACATAGAGCCGATTGAGATCGCGGTTGAGATCGAGCAACCCACGGTGTCCCGGCAGGTCGAGCAGTTGCCAATCAAGAGGCCGCTCGTGACTCCATTCACGCCACTGGCCGAACTCGCAACCCATGAACAGCAGCTTCTTGCCCGGGTGCGCCGTCATATAGGCTCGCAGCAACCGGTCGTTGGCACGCTGTTGCCATTCATCGCCTGGCATCTTGGCGAGCAGAGCCCGTTTGCCGTGCACCACTTCGTCGTGGGAAATCGGCAGCACGAACTTTTCCGACCAGGCATAAACGAACGAAAACGTGATGAGCCTGTGCTCGAAGCGCCGAAACAGCGGGTCGAGTGCGGCATACCGCAGCGTGTCGTTCATCCAGCCCATGTTCCACTTGAAGTGGAACCCGAGGCCGCCGAGATGCACCGGTTGCGTCACACCTGGAAAGGCCGTTGATTCCTCGGCGTACATGGCGGCGCCTGGATGATAACGCCCAACGGCCGTGTTCAGTTGTCGCAGAAAATCGATCGCATCGAGGTTCTCGCGACCGCCATAACGGTTGGGAACCCACTCGCCCTCCTTGCGACTGTAATCAAGGTAGAGCATCGAGGCGACGGCATCGACCCGCAAGCCATCCACGTGATAGCGATCCAGCCAAAAAAGCGCGTTGGCTACCAGAAAATTTCGTACCTCATGGCGACCGAAGTTGAATATCTTGGTCCCCCAGTCAGCATGCTCTCCAAGGCGCGGATCGTCATGTTCGTACAGCGCGGTCCCGTCGAACGCTGCGAGCGCGTGTTCATCACGGGGAAAGTGTGCGGGCACCCAATCCATGATCACGCCGAGTCCTGCCTGATGACAGCGGTCCACGAAGCGCATGAAGTCGTGTGGTGTCCCGTGTCGCGCAGTCGGCGCGTAATAGCCGGTAACCTGATAGCCCCACGAGCCATCGAACGGATGCTCGGCGACGCCCATCAGTTCGATGTGCGTATAGCCGAGGTCGAGAACGTACGGAATGAGCTGTGCGGCGAGCTCATCCCAACTGAGGAAGGGTTGCTCACGGTCGTCGGCGCGTCGCCACGAGCCCGGATGGACCTCATAGATGCTGATCGGCTGCAGCATGGGTTGCTGCGCGGCCCGTGCCTGCATCCATTCGCCATCGCCCCAGTCGTAGCCGTCGAGGCCTGCGACCACCGAGCAGTTGTCCGGCCGCAGTTGGGCCGCGTAGGCGTACGGATCAGCTTTCAGCAGGCGCTGTGAGTCACGGGTGCGGATCTCGAACTTGTAGAGACTGCCCGGACCGAGATCGGGCACGAACAGCTCCCACAGTCCCGACTGTCCGCGCGTCTGCATGGCATGTCGCCGACCATCCCAGTGGTTGAACGGACCGACGACGCTCACACGTTCGGCATTTGGTGCCCATACCGCAAAGTGCGTACCGGAGAGCCCGTCGATCTCGACAGGGTGAGCGCCGAGCTTGCGGTAGATCGCGTGATGATTGCCTTCGCCAAACAGGTAGATGTCGAAATCGGAGATCTGCGGCGCGAAGAAATAGGCATCGTGTCGGAGCAGCTCATTGCCGTTGTGATATCGGATCCGCAGACGGTAGGGATGTAGCGGACGGCGGTGAGGCACCCGGCCTTCGAACAGGCCCCGCGAATCGATACAACGCAAATCGACGGTCGATGCACCGTCGTCCCAGACGACACTGACACTGTGCGCATCGGGCTCGAGCGCACGGACCATACACAGCGGCGCATCGTCCTTGCGGGAAAACTCGTGATAGCCCAGCAGCGACCGCGGCTCGGGATGGCGCGCCGTGAAAAGCGCATCCACGTCGGCAGGTGTCAGTTTGCGTTTGGCAGCCACGATCGAAGTCTAGCCGTTTTGCACGGCCGTAAAAGACGCTGCGCGTCACTGCGCGGGTGCGTCAGCAAAGAATTCGTATGCATGAGCGCGATCGGTTCGTCTGCACCGGGAAGGTGCGCGAGAGATTCAGAGCACCGGTTTGATGCGCCAAATACGCTCGGCGTACTCACGGATGCTGCGATCACTGGAGAAGATACCCATGCCGAGCGTGTTGAGCAGGGCCCGACGGCTCCACTCGTCCGGGTTACGGTACAGCGTCTCGACCGCCGCCTGCGCCTGCAGATACGCCGCGTAATCGGCCAGCACGAAAAACGGCTCTCCCTCACTGAGCAGCCGATCCACCACGAGTCGCCCGTCAGCCACATTGTTCGGCGAGAAGTGCCCCGACTCGATCATGTCGATGGTGCCGGCGAGTTCGTGGTTGCCCTGCAAGAGCGTTGCCGGCGAATAGCCGTTCAGACGACATGCCTCGACCTCGGCAGCGGTCATGCCGAAAATGAAGATGTTCTCCGCACCCACCTGCTCGCGGATCTCGATGTTGGCACCATCCAGCGTGCCGATCGTGAGTGCGCCGTTCAGGGCGAGCTTCATGTTGCCCGTACCGGAGGCCTCCATCCCGGCAGTCGAGATCTGCTCGGAGAGGTCAGCGGCCGGCATGATGCGCTGGGCGAGCGAGACGTCGTAGTCCGGCAGGAATACCAGTTTCAGCTTACCGTTGATGGTGCGGTCGCTGTTGATCACGGTCGCGGCGTTGTTGATCAGCTTGATCACCGCCTTGGCCATCACGTAGCCGGGTGCCGCTTTGCCGGCAAAGATCACCGTGCGCGGCACGATGTCGGCCTCGGGGTCGGCACGCAAGCGCCGATACAGCGTGATGACGTGCAGGAGGTTGAGCAGTTGACGTTTGTATTCGTGGATGCGTTTGACCTGCACGTCGAACAGCGAATTGACGTCGATTTCGACGCCGGCACGCTGGCGGATCACCTCGACGAGGCGCCGTTTGTTCTCGTGCTTGATCGCCCGGAAGCGGGCTCTGACATCGGGGTCGTCGGCGACATGCCGCAGTCGCTCGAGCTCCTCGAGATCGTTTTCCCAGGCATGGCCGAGCCGTTCGGTGAGCAGCGCAGCCAACCCTGGATTGGACTGCTTGAGCCAGCGACGTACGGCGATGCCGTTGGTGACGTTGGTGAATCGCTCCGGCAGCAGCTGCGCAAAGTCGCTGAAGATCGTCTGCTTCATCAGCTCGGAATGCAGCTTGGCGACGCCGTTGACCGTGTGGCTGGCGATGACTGCGAGGTTGGCCATGCGTACGGTGCGGCCGTGACTCTCATCGATCATGGACATGCGGCGCCGACGGTCGTTGTCGCCGGGATAGCGCGCCGATACCTTGTCGAGGAATTCGCGGTTGAGAAGATAGATGATCTGCAGGTGGCGGGGCAGCAGCCGCTCGAAAAAGTCGACGGGCCAGGTCTCGAGCGCTTCGGGCAACAGCGTGTGGTTGGTGTACGAAAACACGCGCTGGGTGATGCGCCAGGCCGCCTCCCACTCGATTTCGTGCTCGTCCAGCAGCAGCCGCATCAGCTCTGGAATGGCCAATGCCGGGTGCGTGTCGTTGAGTTGCACTGCCACGGCCTCGGGTAACGACTCGAGGTCGCGACCTTGGCCGAGGTGTCCGGCGATAATGTCCTGCAAGCTCGCACTGACGAAAAAGTACTGCTGCTTGAAGCGGAGCTCTTTGCCCTGCGGCGTGGTGTCGTCGGGATAGAGAATGCGGGAGACGTTTTTGGCGTCGACCTGATCGGCTACGGCCTCGGCATGCCGCCCGGCATTGAACAGCGTGACGTCGAACGGGGTGATGGCGCGCCCGGACCATAATCGCAGGTGATTCACGGTCTGGCTGCGGTTACCCGGAATCAGTTGATCGAAACCGATGGCCCAGATGTCGTGCGTGTCGACCCAGCGATAGCGAGTTCGTCCCTGCCGATCCTGGGTTGCCGTGCACCGACCGCCGAAACGGACCAGAAAGCGGGCTTCGTCGCGCGGGATTTCCCACGGATTGCGCTGCTTGAGCCAGCTGCTGGCAATTTCGCGCTGACGGCCGTCAGCGTCGATCACCTGCGTAAAGATGCCGTAGTCGTAGCGTATGCCATAGCCGACGGCTGGGTACTGCAAGGTGGCGAGCGAATCCAGAAAACAGGCTGCAAGGCGTCCCAGACCACCGTTGCCGAGACCAGGATCGATTTCCTCGGCGACGATGTCGTCGAGATCGTGGCCGAGGTCGGCGAGCACGCTGCGAGCTTCCTCGACGAGATCACTGTCGAGTCCACCCAGTCCATTGACCAGCGAGCGACCGAGCAGAAATTCGACTGAGAAGTAGCAGACCCGTTTGACGCCCGCCTGCTTGATACGCCGCTGGGTGGCAAGCCAGCGCACCGCAAGCTCCTCACGTATTGCAATGGACAGCGCGTCGTAGATATCACGCCGCGTCGCAGTCTGCGGGTCTTCGCCCAACGCACGCGTCAAGCGCTCGAGCAACACGGCGCGCAGCGTGCCCGGCTGCAGACCGACTGAACTGGCAAGGGGATTTCTTCTCACGGGCTACCGCGGTTCAGAACCGTACAAAGGCAGGCCAAGCCAGCCGTGCAGGGGTCAGAGTTCGCGCTCCTTGACGATGTACCAGCCGCGGGGTTCCTTCACCAATTCGAGTTCCTTGCGGACCTTGCGGTCACCCACACGCTGGACGAATGTGGCGACACGGCGATCCGGCGCGACCTCGCGCACCGTCAGATCCTCGAGCTGGGCATCGGCTCCGGACGAAGCCTCGATGCGTTTACGCAGATCGTCCCGGAAAGCGTCGTCGCCGCCGGGGAAGGATTCACGGTAGGACTTCGAATAGAACGATTGCACGGTGCTGGCCTTGCCCTTGGACCACGCCATGGCCCATGCACCCACGGCAACGGCTGCCGGGTCGGGGCCGCCGGCCGCTGCTGAACCAACGGCGCCTGCCGCGGCGGGAGTGGCAGCGGCTTTGCGCGTGCTGAACTGCGGCGGCTCATCGATGCAACGCGGCTCGGGGTTGAGCTTGGCCACGTTGGCCGCCGGGCGGGGAATGACCATGGGCGCTATGCGCTCACTGGCCGTTGCGTCCGCGGGCAGCCGCAGCGGTGGGTTGTCCACCGCCTGCTGATACGTCGCGTCCTCGAAACAAGGACGATTGGAACTGCAACCGGCCAGCGCGATCAGCGCGGCGACCAGCGGCAGGCAGCGCGGGGCTATTGGGGACATCGGCGTTTCAACCACGCATCGGTTCAGGTGAGGCGGGATTGTAGCCTCAGCGGCGGCGCGAACGCAGCACTTCGACCTGTTCCAGTTCCCATAAATGGATGGGCGCACCCCGCCGCACGAACATCCCGGAGCCGGCGTTGATGAATTCGTTTGCAAGTCGACTGCGGTACCAGCGCCCGCGACGAATCGCAACGCTGCGATCGGTACGGCGTTTATCGCAATACAGGTTCCAGTCTTCCTCGGTCAGGACACCAAAATGCAGCACGCCGGCGCACAACGCACCGAGGTTGCGCAGTGCAGCAGCGGCCTCGCGGCTCGACAGGTACTGCAACACGTCGTAGCAGATCACCAGATCGAACGGCCGCTCGGCGCGGAACGTGGCGGCGGAACCATGCTGCCAGCCATGCCGACGACAGAGATATTCGCTCACTTCGAGGCCCGTATAGCGGGCCTTGGGGAAATGCCGCAGCAATTGCGCACGCATGAGTCCCAACCCGCAGCCGATGTCCAGCATGGAACGCACCGGCAGCTCGGCGTGTCGCACGAAGGCCGCGATCAGATCGGCGCGGCGCGCCATCTCGGCCGGCGTGACGACGCGGGTCTTGGGGTTGCGGTAATAACGTCGATAGAACTCGACGCCGAAGCGTTCCGGTGTCTGGGCCTTGCTCACCGCCGCAGGATACGGGAGGCAGACCCGCGCGGAAAATCCACCGATCAGGGCCGACGATACCCGGGGTGCGCCTGCGCACCATCGGGGCTCCGCCCAAGCTGCCAAACAGCGCAATAACATAATAGTAAAAATACGAAGTAATCAAATAAAAATAATATTTATTTGGTTTTTCTCAAAAATAAATAATCAATAAGGCACGGAGGTGGAGCGGCCCGTCCCGTGGCGCTCGTCGCGGTATGCCATTTCGACGATCGCCATTGAGTACGACCATCCTGTCCCCATCTCATGCCCATCCCCCAGCAACGCCATGGGCGATCAGGGTCATGAAACGACGCGAATCAGCGGCATGGATGTGGTCCGAAACGGTCGACCTGCTCGAGCAGGCCGAGCGCATGCACCGACAATTTTTCCGCCTTGCAGGATCGACCGAACGACCACGCTGGGAGCCCCCAGTCGATGTGCATTCGAGCGGCGACCAAGTGCTGGTGGAGGTTGCACTGCCCGGCGTGCCGGCCGAGCAGATCGAGTTGATGCTGGCCCCCGGCGAGCTGGTGGTGCGCGGCATGCGTCAGCTGCCGCGCCGGCCGCTCGGCGCCAGCATCCAGCGGCTCGAGATTCCCTACGGTCGGTTCGAACGGCGACTGACGCTGCCCGCCGGCATCTGGGAACTGGCAGGCCGTGAACTCGTCAATGGTTGCCTCAAATTGCTGTTGGTCCGCCACTGAGCGGGCAAGGGTGAAGACATGAGCACGATGAATGAAGACCAGCTACAGACCGCCAGCGAAGAGCGCAAGGCACCGAGCCTGCCCGAGGACATGCTCATCGTCTTGCCGGTACGCAACATGGTGCTGTTTCCGGGTGTGATTCTGCCGGTGGCCATCAAACGCGATAAGACGGTCGCAGGTGCGCAGGAAGCCGTACGTACCGACAGCAAGGTCGGCTTCCTCCTGCAGAAAGATCCGGAGACCGAGGATCCGGGATTCGAGGATCTGCACCGTATCGGCACGGTGGCATCCGTGGTCCGTTATGTGACGGCACCCGATGGTACCCACCATCTGGTCTGTCAGGGCGAACGGCGCTTTCGGGTGCTCGACGCGGTGAGCGGCTTTCCCTATCTGGTGGCGCGGGTTGAATGGCTCAACGATGAGGGCGCCAGCCATCCCGAAGTCGAGGCGCGCTCCTTTCATCTCAAGCAAAAGGCGGCCGAGGCCGTATCGCTGCTGCCACAGGCTCCTGCCGAACTTGCGGCTGCGCTGCAGTCGATCGATTCACCATCGACTCTGGCGGATACGATCGCCAGCTTTCTGGACGTCAAGGCAGCCGAGAAACAGGAAGTGCTCGAGACCATCGAGCTCAAGGATCGTCTGGAGCGGGTGGCCACGCACTTGACCAAGCGGGTTGAAGTCCTGCGTTTGTCGCGGCAGATCGAACAGCAGACCAAAGAAGCGATCGATGGCCGGCAGCGTGAATTCGTCCTGCGCGAGCAACTGAAGCAGATCCAGAAGGAACTCGGCGAGGATGCCGATGAGGAAGAAGTCTCTGAACTCGGTGCGGCGATCAGCGCGGCCGGCATGCCAGCCGAGATCGAGGAGCATGTCCGCAAGGAGCTCAAGCGGCTCGAGCGCATGAACGAGGCCAGCGGTGAATACTCGATGGCCCGCACCTACCTCGACACCCTGATCGCCCTGCCGTGGTCGAAGCTCGATGCGGAGTCCATCGACCTCGCGCACGCGCGCGGCATTCTCGATGCCGATCATTACGGACTCGACAAGATCAAAAAGCGCATCGTCGAGTACCTTGCGGTGCGCAAGCTCAATCCGGCTGGTCGCAGCCCGATCCTGTGTTTCGTCGGTCCCCCGGGAGTGGGCAAGACCTCGCTCGGGCAAAGCATCGCACGCTCGCTTGGGCTGAAATTCCAGCGCGTGAGTCTCGGCGGCGTGCACGACGAAGCCGAGGTGCGCGGCCATCGACGAACCTACATCGGCGCACTGCCGGGCAACATCGTGCAGGCGATCCGCAAGGCCGGTACGCGCAATCCCGTGCTCATGCTCGATGAGATCGACAAGCTCGGCGCGGGCATTCAGGGTGACCCGGCGGCGGCTCTGCTCGAAGTACTCGACCCGGAGCAGAACTCGACCTTCCGCGACAACTATCTCGGCGTACCCTTCGATCTGTCGAAGGTATTGTTCATTGCCACGGCCAATCAGCTCGACACCATTCCAGGTCCGCTGCGCGATCGCATGGAGATCATCGAACTGACCGGTTACACGGAGGAGGAAAAAGTCGAGATTGCGCGACGCTATCTGGTACGGCGGCAACTCGAGGCCAACGGGCTCAAAGCCGAACAGGCCGCGATCACCGACGAAGCACTGCGACAGATCGCACGGGACTACACCCGGGAGGCTGGTTGCCGCAATCTGGAGCGCCAGATCGGTTCGGTGCTGCGCAATGTCGCGGTGCGGGTAGCAGAGGGTCAGGTGGATACCGTGCGCATCGACGTAGCAGACGTGAGCCCCATCCTCGGTGCGCCGCGCTTTGAGAATGAAGTCGCGATGCGGGTCAGCGTGCCCGGCGTGGCGACCGGTCTAGCCTGGACACCAGTCGGCGGTGACATTCTGTTCATCGAGGCAACGCGCGTTCCAGGCGCCGGGCGACTGATCCTGACCGGACAGTTGGGCGACGTGATGAAGGAGAGCGCACAGGCGGCTCTCAGCTTGGTCAAGTCACAGTCGGAACTGCTCGGCATCGATGCTGCCATCTTCGAGAAGAGCGATATCCACGTGCACGTGCCGGCCGGCGCCATCCCCAAGGACGGGCCGAGCGCCGGTGTGGCGCTCTACACGGCACTGGTGTCGCTGCTCACCGCACGGACGGTGCGCAATGACGTCGCCATGACCGGAGAAATCAGTCTGCGCGGACTGGTGCTGCCGGTGGGCGGCATCAAGGAGAAAACGGTAGCCGCGCATCGGGCGGGCATCCGCACGGTCATGCTGCCCGCACGCAATCGCCGCGATCTCGACGACATCCCGGAGAGTGTGCGCCGCGAGCTGCGCTTCGTCTGGCTGGATCAGGTCGGCGACGCGATTGCCAACGCCATCGATGCGTTGCCGCCCATGCAGGAGCAAGCGCTGGCGCCGACGGGTACTTGAGACTCAGAGGTACGACACTCAGAGGTCGTGCGATTCACAGGTACTTGGCGAGCCAGTCCTGCACTTCTTTGTAGAAGTAGCGGCTGTCCTCGCCTTTGAGGATCCAGTGGTTTGCATCGGGGAAGACGACCAACCGGCTCGGTACGTTCTGACGTTGCAATACCGTCCAGAACTCGATTCCGTTGTTGAGCGGGACACGGAAATCCTTCTCACCGAAGGTCAGCAGGATGGGCGTATGCAGCCTGGCTGAGCGATAGAACGGACTTTGCTCCAGCCAAAGTTTGTTGGCCTCATCCCACGCCGGACCGCCTGCGTTGCGCTCGCGCGAATACACGGTGTCGCTGGAAGTCCACTGCGTGCGCAGATCGAACAGACCCGCATGGCTGACGAGCGCCTTGTAACGGTCGGTCGTGACGGCCAGCCAGTTGGTGAGATGCCCGCCATAGCTCGCACCGCCGGCGGCCTGCCGCTGCGCATCGATGAACGAATAGCGCTTGATGGCCTCATCGGCCGCGGCGTTGATTTCATCAGCTGGACCTTGCAGCGGATCGCCCTGAATGCGACGCGCAAAAGACTCACCGTAGCCGGTCGACCCACTGTAGTTGGTCAACAGCACGACGTAGCCCGGCCGGGCCAGCAAATGGTAGTTCCAGCGCAGACCGAACTCGTCCTTGAACATGCTGTGTGGGCCGCCGTGAATGACGACGAACAACGGGTATTTCTTGGCTGGATCGAATTGCGGCGGCAGCGCGACCAGACTGTGGATACGTACCCCACGGCTCGAGGTGAACCAGAACTCGCGCAGAGGTTGCCAGTCGATCTGCGCAGTGCGATCGGCGTTGAATTTCGACAGCGCCGTCCAGCGGCCGCTCCTGGCATCGATGCGTCCGACCTCAGACGGTTGAACAGCGCTGCCCCAGAGCGCCCCAATGACTGGTGCATTGCGAGTACCGCCCACGCTCAGCTGGGAGTAGGTACCGGCCTCCAGCCGACCGACCTCGCCGGCAGCAGCGCCATCGAGATCCGTAACGAACAGCTGGTCATGCGCGGCACGTTCGGCGAGGAAGTACACGTGCCGGCTGTCTGGGGCGACGGCAAAGACACCGATGGATTCCTCGAAGCCGCTGGCGAGACGGCGCCGGTCGCCAAGCGCAGGCCAGCGCCAACGGACCAGCTGACTCGCGTTATAGACGTACCGGGTCGACACGGGTTCGAATCGGGCAAGCAACGCCGCGCCGTCTGACGTGAAAGCGGGCGATGAGTAATCACCCTCAGAGCCGGTAAGCCGCTTGGGTTCACCGCCGGCCAGATTCACCTGCCAGAGCGAGAGGTAGACATCCGCGCGGGCACTGGCATCGCGATCGGTGGTTGCGGCAAATATGACGCTGCGACCGTCGGGCGCCCAAGCGGCATCCAGCGCCTCTCCCTCGTTGCCGAGGCGACCGCCGTAACCACGAGCGCGACGCAGGGCGCTGCCCGCCAGCAGATCGCGCGCTTCGCCGCTGCCGTCAGCAGCCTGAACCAGCAACGTCGGTTGGCGCTCATCCAGCCAGCGATCCCAGTGACGCACGGGGAAACTGTCATAGGCACGCGCGTTGTACTTGCGCGCCTTGCGCTCGTCGGCGGCCTTGCGGTTGTCTGCATCGCTCGACGTGCCGGGATAGACATTGCTCGCAAACAGCAACTGTCGTCCGTCGGGACTCCACAGCGGCGCCCGCGCTCCATTCACCGCGTTGCTGACGCGGATCGCTTCGCCGCCCTCGACGATTGGCAGCACATAGATCTGGCTGACGTCATCGCTCTCGCGCTTGGCAGTAAATGCAATGCGCCGCGAATCCGGGCTCCATTCGACATCGCCTTCGGCGCCCTTGCTCGCGGTGAGGCGCCGCGGCACGGCGCGGCCATCGGTCGGGACGAGCCAGAGATCGCTGCTGCGTCGGTCTTCCTCATAGGCGGGCTCTGCGACCGCGAAGACGATCCAGCGTCCGTCCGGACTGACTTTCTGGGCGCCGATGCGCTTCATCAGCCACACGTCCTCGTGAGTGATGGCGTGCCGCACGGCATCGGCCGCGCGGGCAACCGGCAGCGCCATGAACGCACAGAAGAACAGAGCCGCAGCGCAGAGCGTCAGGCGTCGCAACATGAATGGCCTCCGAAAATGGCGGGGTCGGGCGGCTCGAACCGAACCGCCTCGGCTTTACTCATTTGGCACGAGTTTGCCATGCACCACTGCGCCAGCGCAGGTACATCGCAAGGGCCAGCAGGACGATATACAACAGCAGTGCCATCCAGCCGCCGAGCGCACCGTAGCCGAACTGCGGCAGCAAATCGACCCAGCCCTGCCCGGGCGCAAATGACAGCGCGTGCGCCAGCGGAACGAACATGCCCCAGGACAATGCCACCAGCAGAATCGCCGGGACGCGCACGTCCCCCGTACCGCGCAGCGCGAAGGCACTGCCAAAATGCAAACCGTCGAAGATCTGGTAGGCGGCCGCGATCCACAGCAGCGTCTTGCCGAGCGCGATGACCGCGGGTGCATCGGCGTCACCCGGGGCCACGAACAGCGGCAGCAACCAGGGTCCGGTCACCGCAATGAGCAAGCCCAATCCGCCCATGAAGGCGACGGTGAGAGCGATCGTCATCTTGCCGAGACGGCGCACGGCGACCATATCGCCGGCGCCGTAAGCCTGACCGACCAGCGTGTTACCGGCCATTGCAAGCCCGACGCCGGGCAAGTAGGCGAGCGAAGTCAGCATGATCACGATCTGGGTAGCCGCGCCATCGACCGCACCCAGCCGTACCTGCATCAGCTGAAACATCGAGAAGCCGAACAAATCGGCGGCATACATCAGGCCGAGCGGCAAACCAATCGCCAGTTGACGGCGCAAGCTCGGCAGATCGAGTCGCCAGCTCAAGTGCGTGCGGTAACGAATTCGCGACTTGTGACTGAGGAAATACAGCAGCGCGCCGATGACACCGGCTGCCATGCTGATGTTGGTGGCCCACGCAGAGCCAGCCACGCCGAGGTGGAGTTTCAGCACGAACAGCCAGTTGAGCCCTGCATTCACGACCGTGACCAGCAGCGAGATGATCAGTGTCACCCGTGGTCGTGCGATGCCGTTGAAGAATCCGAGCACGCTCCACAGTGCGACCGCGATCGAACCGCCGAGCATCCGGGGCCGCCAGAACGCGATGGCCTGCTCCTGCACTGCACCGTCCAGGTCGAACGGGTTCAGGATCGCCGGCCCCAGCCACGCGAGCAAGGCGAAGACAGGGAAAATCGACGCCGCAACCCACAGCGCGCTCCACACCGCATAGCCGGCGCGGCTGCGGCGGCCGGAACCCTCGGCCTGCGCCACCAGCGTCTGCACGGCAAGACCAACGCCACCGATCAGGAACATGAACAGCAGCACGAACCAATATACGGCGGCCAGACCAGCAACCGCGACCGTCGAGATTTGCCCGACAAACCAGGTGTCGGTGAGACTGATGACGGCCTGCAGGCTGCTATTGATCATGAACGGCAGCGCGAGCCACGCCACGGCCCGGTAATCGAGCGCTGTCACGCCCTGATCCGGATCGGGTGTCGCTGCGACTGCACCGTACTCCGTAGAAGCGCGGGCGGTCGGGTCGGGTGCCTGCGCTTCGTGCACGGGCCTGTCCTCAGCGCTTCATGTGGCGGTGCACGAAGAAGTAGTAGAGCGCGCCGAGGAACAGCATCAAACCGCCAAGCCACAGCGTGATGCGGTGCATGCTGCCTTGCATCAGCTGCTCGTCCTGTCCGGCTGTCACCCCGACCCAGCACAGTACTGAGCACCAGATGGCCGAGCCGATGATGGTTGCCAGTGAGTACCAGCCATAATGCAGGCGCACGATGCCCGCGGGGATGCCAATCAGGTGACGGATGACGGGCAGCAATCGGGAGATGAACACACCCATCACACCATAGTGCTTCGACCACCGTTCAGCCGCCTCGATCTTCTCGGGCGTGATGAGCGCGTAACGGCCGAAGCGTATCAGCAGGGGTCGACCGAGCAGACGGGATCCCCAGTACATGACGCTCGCCCCAAACCATGAACCGATGGTGCCGGCAACGACGATGCCGGTGAGCGAGAGCTTGCCATTGGTGTGGGCGAGGTAGGCGGCCGGCGGGATCACCAGCTCACTCGGCAGCGGGATGATGGAACTCTCCATGGCCATCAGGGCTGCAACCAGCCAGTACCCCCCCTGGTCGAGGGCACCCAGATACCAATCGACGACAGACTTGATGAATTCGTGCATGACAGACTCCCTTGGCCGCCTATTTTGCCAGATGCTGCATTGCAGCCGGATGTCTCATACAGGGGTGGGAGCGAGCGGGTCAGGAATGCGACAATGGCGGTCCGACGCCGGACCCACCGGGTGCCCTGCCATGAAGCGATTCCCTGCCCGTTTGACCATCGCCCTCCTCGCCTGCGGCTGGCTGGGCAGCGGCCTGTGGGCTGCGGCTCGCGCTGATGATGTTCCGCTCAAGCCGGTCGTCGAGGCTGACCGGGCGCTCGATGCCGTTGCGGCTGGAGACATCTCGGCTCGCGCCGACCTCGACGAGCGATTCTTGGGTGGGGTCATGGCCCGTATCCAGGGACGCGATCCGACCCGACGTCTGGAGCCTCGCCTGGACCAACTGGGTGACAAGGTACAGGCGCTCGCTGACCGCTACGAAAGCGAGGACCTGCGCAAGCTGGCGTCGTTCCGGCTGGAGAGTCTGGAGCGTCACTGGAAATTCTACGACCGGCAATTGCGTGATTTGCGTCGCGACCTGCAACGGGCAAGCAGCAGTTACTCGGCGGACGCGGCAGCGCTCGCCAAACTGCGCAGCACCTGGCTCGCGACCAAGACGAACGCCTCAGCGGCTGCTTTGGCACCCGCGTTGTTGACGCGAGTGGACGTGATACTGGCACAGATCGATGCAGCCGAGCACGAGCTGTCCGCGCCGCTGGACCGCCAGATGAAGCTCAATGCCCGTGCCAACCTGCTGCAGGCCTCGATCGATGCAGGCGTACGGGAGCTCGACTCGACGATCAGCTACTACGATCAGCGGCTGCTGGTGGTCGATTCGCCAACTTATCCGCAGGAGTGGCGCAAACCACGTGCAACCGCGCAAACCAACGTCGGCGTGCAGGCGCTGTCGATCGACGATGACTTCCTGAAGGATTACATGGCGGCCAACCAGACCCGCCAGTGGGTCTACACGCTGTTTCAGGTGATCACCTTGCCGCTGATCCTCTGGGTCAGCATCCGCGGTCGACGTATGGTGACCGACGACCCTGAACTGCAGGCCGCGGCTAACGTGTTCAAGCGGCCGTTGTCGGCCTGGTTGGTATTGATCCTGGTGGGCACGCTGCTGTTCTACCCGGACGCTCCGTTGCTGTTACATCAGGCCGCGCTGATGTTTGCGGTGATCCCCGTGCTGCGCCTGCTGCCAGACTCGATCTTCCGCATCGCCGGCTCATGGCCCTATATCGGCACGGCCCTGTTCATCTTCGGCGGCATGGGGTCCCTGCTCTACCCCGACCCGCTCGCCTACCGGACCCACCTGCTGATCACCGACGTGCTGACGTTGCTCGCCATCGGTTGGGTGTTGTTCAGAGGTTATCGCTCCGTCAACGGCACGGCCCGCAGTGCGGTGGCCAACTGGCTTGCCGTCGTCGGCTGGCTGGGTGCACTCGCGGTGACCATTGCCATATTTGCCAACATGATCGGCAACGTCACGCTCGCGGAAGTGTTGACCGAGGCAACGCTGGACAGCGCCTATCTTGGGTTGGTGATTTATGCGGGCGCGAGCGTAGTCATATCGCTGCTCAAGCTGCTGCTCGGGAGACGGACGGGTCCGGCGTCCGCGAGTGCCCTGTCACAACACGCGGGTTCTTTTCTGGCGACCCTCGCCGGTCTGATCCGTCTGGCTGCCTTCGTGAGCTGGATGATCATCGCACTGCGCGAGTTCCGCATCTTCAGACCGATCGCCAAATCCGTGCAATCGATACTCTCTTACGAATTCAAGGCGGGACAAGTTGCGGTTTCGCTGGGCAGCGTGCTGACTTTCCTGCTGTCGATCTGGATTTCGATCTGGCTCGCCCGCACCATCCGCACCATCCTGCGCGATGAAGTGATGCCGAAGATGTCGCTGCCGCGCGGCGTGGGCAACAGCATTTCATCGCTCTCGTATTATCTCGCGCTGATGATCGGGTTGCTGGTATCGCTCGCGGCGGCTGGATTCCACGTGAGCCAACTGGCATTCCTGTTTGGCGCGCTGGGTGTCGGCATCGGCTTCGGCCTGCAAAACATCGTCAACAATTTCGTGTCAGGCCTCATATTGATGTTCGAGCGTCCGATCCAGCCCGGCGATGTCGTGGAGGTGGCGGGCACCTCGGGCAAGGTGCGCGAGATCGGCATGCGGGCCACCACGCTGACCACGTTCGATGGTGCCGACGTGATCGTGCCAAACGGCACACTGCTGTCGGAGAAACTGGTCAACTGGACGCTGAGTGATACCAATCGACGGGTCGATGTGGAGGTGAGCACCGCCTACGGATCCAACCCGCAACAGGTGCTCGGTATCCTGCGCGACGTTGCTCGTACGACGCCTGGCATTGCGGACGACCATGAGCCCGTGGTCCTGTTCCAGCGCATGGGCGTGAGTTCGCTGGAATTCGCGATTCGGGCATGGACCAACGATTTCAGTGACTGGGTACAGATTCGCAGCAACATGACAGTGCGGGTCTACGAGGCGCTCAACGCCGCCGGCATCGAGATCGCCTATCCCCAACACGACCTGCACCTGCGCACGATCGCACCCCAGGCGCAGACCGCACTCGCCACTGCGCTGCAGGGCTCGCACAACAACACCGGATCGACACCCGCCACATGACTGCCAAACCCGCTCAAAAGCGTCGTCGCACCGCCTCGACCACACCCCGCGTGGGATTCGTCTCACTCGGTTGCCCCAAGGCGCTGGTCGACTCGGAGCGGATTCTGACCCAGCTGCGCTCCGAGGGTTACGACGTGGTGGGCACCTACGAGGATGCCGACGTGGTGGTGGTCAACACCTGTGGCTTCATCGACGATGCGGTGCACGAGTCGCTCGATGCGATAGGCGAAGCCATTGCGCGCAACGGCAAAGTCATCGTGACGGGGTGCCTGGGTGCCACGCCGGAGAAGATCACTGCGCAACACCCGCAGGTGCTCAAAGTCACTGGGCCGCACGCCTACGAGCAAGTCGTCACTGCGGTTCATGAGCATCTGCCGCCCAGACACGATCCGTTCATCGATCTGGTGCCGCCGCAGGGCATTCGGCTGACACCGCGGCACTACGCATATCTGAAGATCTCTGAAGGCTGCAACCACCGCTGCAGTTTTTGCATCATTCCTTCGATGCGGGGCGATTTGGTGAGTCGGCCGATCGGCGAGGTCATGGGTGAGGCAGAGCGCCTCGTCAACGCGGGTGTAAAAGAATTGCTGGTGATCTCGCAGGACACCAGCGCCTATGGCGTCGACCTCAAATACGCGACGGGATTCTGGGGTGGCCGTCCGATCAAGGCGCGCTTTCTGGATTTGGCGCGCGAACTCGGCTCGCTGGGTGCCTGGGTGCGCCTGCACTATGTCTATCCCTACCCCCACGTCGATGACGTGATTCCGCTCATGGCGGAGGGGATGGTTCTACCGTATCTGGACGTGCCCTTCCAACATGGCAGTCCGCGGGTACTCAAGCTGATGAAGCGGCCTGCGCATGCGGAAGACACGCTCGAACGGATCCGGCGCTGGCGCGGCATCTGTCCGGACATCACTCTGCGCAGCACCTTCATCGTCGGCTTCCCGGGCGAGACGGAGGCTGATTTCCAGGTGCTGCTCGACTGGCTGCAAGAGGCGCAGCTCGACCGTGTCGGCTGCTTCCGCTATTCGCCTGTCGAGGGGGCGGCGGCGAACGCCTTGCCCGGTGCAGTTCCTGATGAGGTCAAGGAGGAACGCTGGCAGCGATTCATGGCAGCCGCAACGGCGATCAGCCGCTCCCGGCTCGCAGCGAAGGTGGGCTCCCAGCAGCGCGTGCTGGTAGACACCGTCGACGAGAACGGCGCGATCGCCCGCTCTCGTGCCGATGCGCCGGACATCGACGGTGTGGTACGCATCGCGAAACCCGGCAAGCTCAAGTCGGGCGACTGGGCCGATGTGGAAATCACGGACGCGGATGATTACGACCTCGCGGCAAAGTTGCGGCGTCCAACGAAGCAGTAATCGACTGTCCGCCCCAGCGCGACGCTGACCGACGGTCAGCCGCGGGGTCTCAAACGTGTCCGCAATGCTTTTTCGCCTGATCAGTTTCGCCTTGCTGGTATCGATGATCTCGCCGGTGACGGCGCAGCAGTCGATGTCCGCAGGGAGCGGCGCGATAACAGCGACGATACCTAGCGGTCTAGCTGAAGCGATCCGCGACCGCACCGACCGCCTGCGGGAGGGACAGACTCACATCGTGCGCGGCGAGCGGATCATCGCGGGCAATCTCGTTTCGCAATATTACGAAGCGCAGCAGTTCCACAGCGACTGGTCTGACGCGACACGCTACGCACAGCTGCTTGCGGCACTCGAGGATCTGCGACTCGATGGTCTCGATCCCGACGATTATCATCTGGCCGTACTGCACAGTTTCAACGCGGATACCGAGCGGGGCCGCGTGCTGACCATGGACGAGCAGGCCGATCGCGAAGTGCTCGCGATGGATGCCATGCTGCTCGCGGTGCATCACCTCTACCATGGCAAGGTGCACCCGCAACGCCTGAGTTCGGAGTGGAATTTCAGCGAACGGCCGGTGAACGGCGCTGATCCGCTGGGACAGCTCGCGGCGGCGATCGACAGCGGACGCATCCGCGAGAGCTTCGATGCCGCCCGACCGCAGCATCCGTGGTACGCACGGGGTCGTGAGCGGCTCGCGGAATATCGACGCATCGCCGCTGCCGGGGGCTGGCCGACCGTGCCGGATGGTCCGGTGCTCAAGCCAGGCATGAGTGATGCGCGGGTGCCGGTGCTACGACAGCGGCTCAGCATCACCCGGGATTATTCATCGGGCACGACGGGTGCTGCAGCGTCCGCCGACGCCGCTGCCGACGAGCTGTATGACATCGCACTGGAAGCGGCCGTGAAAGGGTTTCAGGAGCGGCATGGACTCGGGGCCGACGGGGTCATCGGACCCGGCACGCGCAACGCGCTGAACGTGCCGGTTCAGGCGCGCATCGACCAGATCCGCGTCAATCTCGAGCGGGCGCGCTGGACACTGCATGAGATCAAGGGCGAGTTCGTGCTGGTCGATGTAGCGGGCTTCTACGTCAGCTATTTCAACAATGACGAGCCGGTGTGGACCTCGCGCGTGGTGGTCGGTCGTCAGGGACGCGAGACACCCATCTTCAAGTCGAAGATCACCTACGTGGTGCTGAATCCGACGTGGACGATCCCCTCCGGCATACTCGCCAAGGACAAGCTGCCGATCCTGCAGCGCGACGCAGGCGCGCTCAAACGCAGCAATATCCGTGTGCTCGATGCGGCGGGCCGTGAAGTCGATCCGCATGCGGTGAACTGGCATCAGTACAGCGCCAGCCGTCTGCCGCCTTACCAGTTCCGTCAGGATCCGGGAGCCGACAACGCATTGGGACGGGTGAAGATCATGTTCCCCAATCCGCACTCAGTCTACCTGCACGACACGCCGAGCAAAAATCTCTTCGATGAGCCGACCCGGCTGTTCAGTTCAGGCTGCATACGGGTACAGAACGCGCTGGAGCTGGCCGAGCGCGTGCTGGGCGAGCCGGCCCGGTGGAACCAGACCACACTGCAGGCGGCGATCGCCACGGGTGCCACGCAGACGATCAATCTGCCACGACCACTGCCTGTCCTGATTCTTTACTGGACCGCGCAACCCCGCCCGGACGGGCAGATCATTTTTCGCGCTGATGTTTACGGGCGCGACGCGGCGACACTGCAGGCGCTCGACAGCGATTTCGCGCTGCCGGCTGCGCCCATTCGTTGAGGCAGCGACTGCGTTTGCAACCGCGCCCGTACGTCAGCCGTGGTGGTGACCACCGGGCCCATGCACGTGGCCGTGGGCGATCTCTTCCTCAGTCGGATCGCGCACTTCGGTGATCTCGACATCGAAGGTCAAATGCTCGCCTGCCAGCGGGTGATTGCCGTCGATGGTGACCATGTCGCCCTGCACTCGCGTCACCGTAACGACGCGCGTCTGGCCCTGCGGAGTCTGGGCCTGGAACTGCATGCCGGGCTTGAGATTGGTCGCGCTACCGAAATTTCGACGCGGCACGCTCTGCACCAGCTGCGGATCACGCTCACCGTAGCCATCGGCAGGCGCCACCTTGACGTTCATCTTGTCGCCGGGTTGCTTGCCCTCGAGTGCCTGCTCGAGGCCGGGGATGATGTTGCCTTGTCCATGAATGTAGGCGAGTGGATCGCCGCCGGATGAACTGTCGAGCACTTCACCCTTGTCGTTGGTGAGGGTGTAGTGGATCAATACGACTTTGTCCTGTGCAACGTTCATGCGGAAGCCTTTGCGATGAGCTGAGTAAGGAGAAGGGGTTGAGGGGCGCCAAGGGCCCGCTCAGATCGGCTGGCCGTCCTTCAGACGCAGCCAGCCGCGGATGACACGATAGATGACCCAGATGCCGACCACGATGGCGCCGAGCCACCAAGTGAAAATGCCCAGGCCGAGCAGCAGCACCAGCGGCGCCGAGAACAGCCCGGTCAAAATGTAGATAATCAGAGCCGTCCAGAAAGTCTTGCGCTGATAGGTGAAATGCGATTCCAGCCGAGTGCCGGCCGCCTCGCCTTTCTTGATGTAGTTCATGATCATGGCGATGATCGACGGCCAGCCGAACAGGAAGGCCGTGACCACCATGGCGGGCCCAAACAGACCCGAGGCGGCGCTGACCGCATGCAGCAGGTACATCCAATGAGTCCAGCTGATGAGGGAGGGATTCGGAGCAGTGGTGTCGACTGACATGATGCGGCCATCCTTGCGGCGTGGGTGCAGGCGAGATTATCTCAGATTGGGGGCGATTGACCAAAAGCAAAGGTGGGTACAAGCTGGCTCGACCGGTCGGCAGGGCGTTGCAACTGACGAGTAAGCCATGCGCGAGATAGAAATTTCCGCAAGAGTGTTTCGCTTGGCCGGCTGCATGCTGCTGCTGGGTAGCACGCTGTTGACCACGGCTTGCGGCGGCGGTCATCCCGAAGCGTCACACGCGACCACGTCGCCGGCTGCAGTCACCCCAGTCGATGGTGGCGCACGCCCCAAAGTGGGCATCGCCAATCCTGCCTCCACTCACTGCATCGACAAGGGCGGCACGCTCAGCGTAGAGAAACGCCCGGATGGCGGCGAGTACGGCGTGTGCGTGTTCGCCGATAATCAGCAGTGTGAGGAGTGGGCCCTGTTTCGCGGTCATTGTCCGGTGGGCGGAGTCAAGGTCACGGGTTACATGACGGCCGCCGCCCGCTTCTGTGCCATCACCGGCGGCACCTACGCTGTAACGGCCAACAGCGGCTCGGCCGACGAACGCGGCTCCTGCTCATTCACCGGCGGCACGCACTGCGATGCAGGCGACTACTACGAAGGGCGATGCGATCCGCGGCCCTGAGCATCGATTTCGCTAAGGCGGCTGCGAACGAGCTCAGTTGGCTGGATGAGCGGCCTTCCATTCCATCGCGGCGCGCACCCGCCGTTCCACCGACGGATGACTGTAGAACAGGATTTCCTCCAGGCGGCCAGGGCGCGGATTGCGATATTCAGCAGTCTTGACCAGCGCCGTGGCCATCGCGTCCGGCAGATTGATGTGAGTGAGTGTATAGCGGTCGGCCTCGGATTCCGTCATGCGGCTGATCGTATTGGTGAGCGGCTGCCCCAGTGCGGCGAGCAACGAGATGAGGAACAGCAGCACGGGTAAGCCGGTCGGATCCTGCAGCGTCGCTTTACTGCCAAATGCGCGCGCGACAGTCGGAAACCAGCGATCGGCCAGATAAAACGCCAGCACCGCGAGCAACGAGAACAGGATGATCATGCGCCAGACATGACCCAGCACGTAATGACCCGCCTCATGCCCGGTCACGGCCTTGACCTCATCGAGCGTGGCGCCTTTGAAGGCGACGTCTGAGATGGCAATACGCGCTGAGCTCCCGATGCCGGAGACATTGGCAGTGAAATTGTTCGACTGCCGGGAACCGTCAAATACGAACAGCCGGTCCGTGGGAATACCCGAGTCGCGCGCGATGTCGACCAGCGCATTGCGTACCTCACCAGCGGGAACCGGCTGATACTTGTTGAACAACGGCTCGATGACCGTCGGACCGAGCAGCATGATGGTCGTCAGGCCCAGTGCCGCGAGGGCACCGGACCAGAGCCACCAGCGGCGGCCTGCCTTGCGCAGCAACGCGTAAATTCCGGTGAAAAACAATCCGGCCAGCACTGCGTTGATACCGACGGCAAGAACACCCTGACCAAGGAAGTCAGCCAGCGGCTGACTGGTGCGGGCGTAGCTGCGCTCACGCCACCAATCGCTGTAGAGTGCCCACGGCAGACTCAATACGGCCTGCACCAGCAGACACACGGCCGCGATCAGAAAAGCCCGCAGATTGGGGCCGCGGCCCGTGAGTCCGGCGGCAATACGGTCCAGCACGCCGGAACGGACGATGAGCCACGTGATCAGCGCAGCGGCGAGCAGATTCCACAACAACAGCCAGTGGCTGCCCGTGGTGTAGGCCGCTGCCTTGCTCAAGGCTACGGGGCCCAGCGAATCGACATAAGTAGCCGTGGCGGTCTGTGCGTCGAATGTCATTTGATGCCCCAATTGAAAACCGGCCCCAGAATAGCGACTATTCATGTGCAAATAGAAGTGCCTGTCGTCAGGTAGGGCAGCTGGTCGATCGGTTCGGTCACGTCGGCGCCGCGGTCTGCCAAATCGAGGCAGAGCACTCGCTGCACGGGGTGACACGTATGGCCAGTCTGAATCTCGATTTCGTCCGCTCGCAGTTTCCCGCCTTCAAGGAAGCGAGCCTTGCCGGTTTCGCGCACTTCGAAAACGCGGGCGGCTCATTTGCCTGCCGGCAGACCATCTCTGCGCTCGATCGCTACTATCGCCGCACCAAAGTGCAGCCTTACTACGCATTCGAGCCCTCGGCGCGCGCCGGTCACTTGATGGACATCGCCAAAGAGCGCATGGCGGCCTGGCTCAACGTCAGTCCGGAGGGGCTCAGCTTCGGCCCATCGACATCGCAGAACACCTATGTGCTCGCGCAGGCGTTCCGCCGGCATCTGCGGCCCGGGGACGAGGTGATCGTGACCAATCAGGATCATGAAGCCAACATCGGGGCGTGGAGTCGCCTGCGGGATGACGGCATCGTGATCCGCGAATGGCAAGTGGACAACCACGGGCAGTTGCGTAAGGTCGATCTCGAAGCGTTACTGAGTGCACGCACGCGGGTGGTTGCCTTCACGCACTGCTCCAACATCGTCGGTGCGATTCATCCGGTGCGCGAAATCACTGACCTCGTCCACCGTGTCGGTGCGTGGGCGATCGTCGATGGGGTGTCGTATTGTCCGCATGGCTTGCCCGACATCGCTGCCTTGGGCGCTGACGTCTACGTGTTTTCTCTCTACAAGGTGTACGGGCCGCACCTCGGCGTCATGTACGTGCGCGAGTCACTCGCGGCGCAATTGCCCTCGCAGGCGCACTTCTTCAAGGGCGACGCGCTCGCCGGACGCTTTACGCCGGCTGGCCCCGATCATGCGCAAGTGGCTGCAGCGAACGGCGTAATCGACTACATGGAAGCTCTGGCAAACCAGCATGGCTACGGCGATCTGCCTGGCCAGCAGCGCGCTGACGCCGTGCGCAAGCTGCTGCATGACTGGGAGCGAGCACGCCTCGAGCATCTGCTTGAGTTTCTGGGTAACCATCGCAAAGTACGTCTGATCGGCTCGACCAGCACGTCTGCACGCGCACCGACGGTGGCCTTTCGGGTCAGCGACCAGTCTCCTGCCGAATTGGCGAGCCGTCTTGCGGCACTCAACATCGGTGTCGGAGCCGGCAATTTCTACGCGTACCGGCTATTGCAGGCCCTCGGTATCGATCCTGAGCAAGGCGTGCTGCGCGTCTCCTTCGTGCATTACACCTCTCAGGCCGAGGTAGATCGCCTGATCGAGGCGTTGGATCACTTGTTGTAGCGTGCACCAGGCCGACGTTCAGGTTTGCGCCACGCGGTGAGCCAGATCACAGCCGGGCCCAGTTGCACGTGTGGGCATGACACGACAGGGTGGCTCCTCACCGCTGGTTCTGCGGCAGACCGTCCGTGATCTCGTAGTAGTCTCCCTTCTCGGCAACGAAGATGTGCTTTTCCAGGTGCGTACCGGTCGGGCTATCGAATGCGCCCATCGCGACGCCGATCCAGTCACGTGCAGGTGGATCGAAGAACAACGATGAGCCGCATCGCGCACAAAAGCCGCGGCGGACCTTTGCGGACGATTGATACCAGCTGACTTGATCGGCACCGCTGATCGCCAGTGCGGTCTTGGGGACGTCGGTCGAGACGAAATAATGACCTGATTGCTTGCGGCACTGCACGCAGTGACAGGCGTCGGGCGGAGGCAGGTCGGCGGCAACAGTGAATGTCACCGCACCGCAGAGACAGGATCCGGTTTTCACGGGGAGGCACCTGGTTTGTCAGGCGCGAACGATCGCCCGCGCCTAGGCCCAAGTCAAGGGTACGGACGACGAGAGCAAACTCACGCGAACCTGCGGATTTTGTCGTCAAATCAGTCGCGTGTAGCAGATTACACCGTGCGGGTATGGGCAGATTCTTGGACGAGATCTCCTCTTGGAAACGATGCAGCTAACGTGCATCGACCAGAGCGAATACCGCCGCCTTGGCCTCCGCCTCCATCGCGCGGATCTCAGGGTCGGCCGGGTCTACATGGGCGTACTGAATACTCAATCCATCGACAATGGCCTGTATGAGTTTGGCGATGTGGCGACAGCGGCGTGCCGGCAACTCTGGCGCGATGTGGTGGAGTTCCTCTGCAAGGGAGCGCTCGTAGGCCTGAATCTCCTTGGCGTGCAATGCTGCGATTTCCGGGTTCTGGTCGACCAGACCGACCATCTGCCGCCACAGGACCGTCTCGGGGGTACGAATCAGCGTCAGACCGGAGTCCAGGAGTGCATTGATTCGGCCCTTTCTGGTCTTGGCGCGAGCCACGGCGGAGCGGACCCCGCTGGTGTATTTGTCCACTTCCTGGTCGAACAGGACGACCAGGAGCTCACGACGGGTCGGGAAGTAGTACTGGAGATTCCCGTGCGTGATGCCCACGGCAGCAGGGAGCCGGCGCATCCCGATGCCGTCCGGCCCGCCAGACATCAACATATCGCGCGCGACCGCAAGGATCTGCTGGCGTCGTTCGTCTCCCTTCCGGCTTATCTCTCGGGTTGGCTTGGCCCTGCGTTGCGTAGCCGACTTGCGAACAGCCATCTTGCCTATCTCCGTCACCCCTTGCAGCGGGGCGCATCGCCATTCTACTATAGGCCATCGGCCTAACAGGGTACCGGCTGTAATTCAGCAGAAATCCTCGACGGCCGTCCTTACCTGCGCCACCCCCGCGAGCTCTACTTGATTTTTTGGATGCAACATAGCGCATGCCTTGCTTGCCTCGACATTAGGCCGATGGCCTACGCCGCGGACGCGCATTTCATTTCCACTACTGGAGTTACACCATGAGACTCGGACTCTTGATTCCGCTGATCAGCCGATACGCCACTCCTGATTTCATCCGCACACTTGGCGTCACGGCCGAACGGCTGAACTTCACATCGCTCTGGGTGGGCGAGCATCCCGTGATGTTCGATCAGCAGGAGTCCAAGTACCCGATGGCCGAATCGCTTGGCACGGACGGCAAGATGCTCGGTAATCCCGAGGATCGCGTCGAACTGACGCCGTTCACGGCTCTGGCATTTCTGGCCGCCATAACCAGCAAAATCCGGCTGGGCACCGCCACCATCGTCATGCCGCAGCGCAATCCGGTGTATACGGCGCTCGAGGCGGCGAACGTCGATTGGCTATCCAAGGGCCGGCACGACCTCGGCATCGGCGTCGGCTGGTGCAAGGAGGAGTTTCAGGCCATGAATGCGCCGTTCGAAAATCGTGGCCCTCGCTCCGGCTCCTATGTCGAAGTCATGAAGCGGGTCTGGTGCGACGACGTGTCGACATACAAGGACGACTATTACGACCTGCTGCCATGCCGCGCTTATCCCAAGCCGGTACAAAAGCCGCACTTGCCCGTGATCATTGCCGGCCATGTCCCCGCTACGTTCCGTCGCATCGCTGCTCAGGGCGACGGCTGGTGGACGATTGACAATACGCCCGAACAGCTGCAGCCACAGCTGGAGCAGTTGAAGGGCGAACTCGCAAAAGTGGGCCGGAAAATGAGCGACCTTCAGTTCGTTGCGTCGCCCTACCCCCACAAGGCTGACCTGAAAATGGTGCAGGACTATGCCGCGCTGGGGGTTACGGACTTCATCCTCATGGCTTACCCAGATACGCCCGATGATCTGGTCGCCATGCTCGAAGAGCTGGCAGAGAAATACATGGATCCCGCGGCGCCCGGCATGACGCGCCTCAGCTAAGCGGGACGCCCAGGCGTGCTACTCGAAGGTCACAGGGCAGAGTGCTGGGCACTGGTTCCGATCAAGCGTCGGGATCAGTGCAAAAGCCGTCTGACCAACCTGAACTCGGCGAGCCGTTCCTGGCTCGCCGGGCTCATGCTCGAGACCGTCCTCGCCGCACTGCGATCTTCGCGATGTGTTGGGCAGATCGCTGTGGTCAGCCCTGCGCCGGATGAGTATCCCAGCGACGTCCTGAAGCTTCGAGACCAGGGTCTTGGACTCAATGCGGCATTGGAGATGGGACGACGACAACTGGCGATTCGGGGGGCACGTGAAATCATCGTACTGCCTGCCGACCTGCCCTTCCTCCGTGCGAACGATGTCGACCATCTGGTCTGCGCCGGTCGGCAGACCGGCTTTGCAATCGCACCGGATGCCGCAGGAACGGGTACGAACGGCCTCTATCTGCGCGCTGATTCGACATTCCGTTTTGGCTTCGGGCAAGACAGTTGCGCTGCACATTTGACGCAAGCGCGCTTACAGGGATGTTCGCCGGCCATCGTCCGCAGGGATGGACTGGCCCATGACGTGGATCTCGCAGAGGACATTGTCAGGCTCGCGTCACACGGAGACGAGCGGTATCACGGGATCATTGGTCGCTCGAGGACAGAAGCATGGCTTCAGACGACGCAATCAATTTAGTCCGCGCTGCCGGCGAAGGTCGACGCCCCGATCGCGACGACGCATTGAAATTCGTCGATGCGCCGTTGAACGAACTGATGGCCGCAGCGCAGTCGCTGACCCTGGCGCACGTCGGGCAGACGGTGACTTATTCACGCAAGGTATTCATTCCGCTGACCCGCCTGTGCCGGGATGTCTGCCATTACTGCACATTCGCGGCGGCGCCGCGCCGTGCTGGTCCGGCCTATCTCTCGGAAGATTCGGTACTCGAGATTGCCCGACAGGGAGCCGCTGCCGGCTGCAAGGAAGCACTTTTCACGCTCGGTGATCGACCCGAAGCACGCTACCGCGCCGCACGGGATGCACTCGCGTCCGTCGGCGCCACATCAACTCTGGACTATCTTCACCGGGTCGCAACACGCGTACACCAGGAGACCGGTCTGCTCCCACACGTGAACGCTGGCGTGATGAACAGCGAAGAGCTGACCCGAATGCGTGAGGTTTCCGTATCCATGGGTCTCATGCTGGAGACGGCTGCTGATCGTTTATCTGCTCGCGGTGGACCGCATTACGGCTCACCAGACAAGTTGCCGGCGGTTCGCCTCGCTACCTTGCGAGAGGCTGGGCGTCTTGGCATTCCATTCACCAGCGGGCTACTGGTAGGCATCGGCGAGACACGGCCGGAGCGCATCGAGTCATTGCTTGCCTTACGGGATCTTCACGACGAGTTCGGTCACCTTCAGGAACTGATCATCCAGAATTTCCGCGCGAAGTCGGGTACTCGCATGGCGGGGTTTCCCGAGCCGAGCCTGGAGGAGCAACTCTGGACGATCTCAGTTACGCGGCTGCTGTTCGGCGGCTCGCTGTCGGTACAAGCGCCCCCCAACTTGCGTTCTCGCGATCTCGACTCGCTGATCCGCTCAGGCGTGAACGACTGGGGTGGGGTTTCGCCGGTGACGATCGATCACGTCAATCCGGAAGCGCCGTGGCCGCAACTGCAGGATCTCGAGCAGCAAACCGCTGAGGCAGGCCGGGTGCTGGTCCAACGAACTGCAATCGGGCCACGATGGGCGCAGCAACCCGCCCGCTGGGTGACACCATCGCTCGTCCCGGCAGTGCTCCGTATGACGGACAGCGAGGGATACGCTCGGCCGGACGCATGGCATGCTGGACTTTCCGCGGACTTACCATGCGAAGCGTCTGACTGGGTCGGTAGTGCTCCAGGCCGTGTTGCGTCGACCGTCGCAGGCGTGCTGGCGGCCGCGTATTCCGGAGCCGAGCTTTCGGCGTCCGAGATCGTTCGACTGTTCAGTGCGCGAGGCAGTGACCTGTCAGCCGTCTTGAACGCGGCGGACCGGCTTCGCGCAGCAACCGTTGGCGAGACCGTAACGTATGTGGTCAATCGGAACATCAACTACACCAATATCTGCGCCCACCGCTGCGGCTTCTGCGCGTTCTCGAAGGGCCGCTCGGCCACGAGTCTGCGCGGACCAGCTTACGATCTCGAATTGGATGAAATTGCCAATCGTGCAACGGAGGCGGCGGCAGCCGGCGCCACCGAGGTATGCCTGCAGGGGGGTATCCATCCTAACTACACGGGCGACACCTACCTCTCGATCGTGAGGGCGGTAAAAGAAGCTGTGCCGCGCATCCACGTCCACGCCTTCTCGCCGCTCGAGGTGATGCATGGGTCCAGAACGCTGGGGCTGCCTGTCCGCGTCTTTCTGGAACGATTGCGCGAGGCGGGGCTGGCAAGCCTGCCGGGGACTGCGGCGGAAATTCTCGATGATGAAGTGCGAGCGAAGATCTGCCCGGATAAATTGAACACACAAGAGTGGCTCGAAGTCATGCGCGCGGCCCATGAGGCAGGGTTGCGTTCGACCGCGACGATCATGTTCGGCCACGTCGAGCAGCCCGTGCATTGGGCGAACCATCTATTGCGGGTCCGTCGACTGCAGATCGACACGGGCGGATTTACGGAATTCGTGCCACTGCCGTTCGTCCATCGCGAGGCTCCGATCTGGCGCCGGGGGGAGGCAAGATCGGGGCCAACCCTGCGCGAGTCCGTACTGATGCATGCCGTCGCCCGGCTCGTTCTTCACCCGGTCATTCCGAACATTCAGGTGTCCTGGGTGAAAATGGGGCGCGAAGGTGCGGCGTTGTGCCTCAAGGCAGGAGCAAACGACCTCGGCGGAACACTCATGAATGAATCGATCACGCGAGCCGCCGGCGGCGTGAACGGTCAAATGTTCGATATCGGCGCGATGACGGACCTGATCGGTCGCTTGAACCGCCCGGCCGCAAGACGCAACACGCTCTACGGTCGGTTCGAACCAACGTACGACAGTCAGCGTGACCTGCGATTCATCACAAGACAAGCAGCGGGCTGCGGCCTCATGGCAGAGCACCCACCCATTCACCCGACCGTGGAGTCGACATGCTGAAACTCGGTTACAAGGCGTCTGCCGAACAGTTCGGGCCGAAGGTACTGGCGGATTACGCCGTACTGGCTGAGGGCCACGGCTTCGACTCTGTCTTCATCAGTGATCACTTCCAGCCTTGGCGGCACACCGGCGGGCATGCCCCATTTGCCTTCGCGTGGATGGGTGCCGTAGCCGCTTCGACACAAAGGGTTGTCATTGGTACGAGCGTACTCACGCCAACGTTTCGCTATCACCCGTCGGTCGTGGCGCAAGCGTTCGGTACGCTCGGTGCGATGTTTCCGGGTCGCATCATTCTCGGCGTCGGCACGGGTGAATCGCTGAACGAGGTTCCGGCAACCGCGATCAAATGGCCGGAACAAAAAGAACGCTTTGCCCGCCTACGCGAGGCAGTACGGCTCATCCGACGACTTTGGTCGGAGGAACGCGTGACCTTCGAGGGAGAGTATTACCAGACACTCAACGCCACGATCTACGACCGACCTTCCGATCCCGTCCCCATCTACATTGCCGGCGCGGGTCCCATGATCGCCAAATTTGCCGGGCAGAATGCCGAGGGTTTCATCTGCACGAGCGGGAAGGCTCCCGAGCTCTATCGGGAAACTCTGCTGCCGAACGTGGATGCCGGGCTCGCAGCGGCAGGTCGCGCAGGAAATTCGATCGATCGGATGATCGAGATGAAAGTCTCATTTGATGAGGACATCGATCGGGCCCGAGAGGACACGCGGTTCTGGTCTGCCCTGGCGCTCTCGCCGGAGGAAAAAATGTCCGTCGAAGATCCCCAGGAAATGGAGCGACTCGCCGACGCTCTGCCGATCGACCGGGCAGCAAAGCGTTGGATCGTGTCGACGGATCCCGACGAGCACGTCGAGCGAATCCGGCCTTACATCGACCTAGGGTTCAATCATCTGGTGTTTCACGCGCCGGGTCCGGATCAGGCGCGGTTTCTTGCGCTGTATTCAAAACACGTGTTACCGCGTCTGCGCGCGAAGTTCGGCTGATAAACTCGAAGACATCGTCTTGGATCAGGTCAGCCCGGCGCAACAGAGTCGTGTCGAAGGGCGGCGATCACAATTCCGAGCTGAGGCTGTCGGCCCCGTCACGTCGCTTGCGCTGGTTCAGCACTGGCACCATCAGTAGAAAACTGAGCAACGCGAGTCCGGCCGCGACCCACAAGAGCCGGCCGTACTCTCCGCCACCCACGACGCTGGCACCTACCGCAGGACCCAGCGCCAGTCCGACTCCGATGACGGTCGCTGACATCGCGAGCGCTCTGCCCTCGGTATCCACAGAGGCCAGCATGCCGAGTTGGATGGGATTGGCAAGGTTCCAGGCCAGCGCGATTGCACCGGTTGCGATGACGTATACGAACGCGCCGACATGCCCGGCAAGTGCCCAGAGACAGATGATTTGCACCACTGTCGAGATCACCAATGGTCCCGTACGCCCGAAACGCGAGCCCAGCCATGCCACTAATGCCGCGCCCGCGAAGCCGGTTAGGTTCGCCATCCCAAGGCTGAAGCCGATGTAGGCTGGCGTCAGATTGGAAGCACTGCCGACTCGTTCCAGATAAGCGTACACCGCACTTTGTTCAGTCCAGAAGATGCCGACCGACAGCAGTGCAATGCCGGCCACGAGCCAATGAGCTCCGGACATGCGGTCGGTGCTGCGATTAGTGCCAGCACTGCCGCCTCTCGGCAGGGCTGGAAGGGCCGCCATCACCAGTGCAGCAAGGCCGGCGATCAACCAGTAGGCCGCGTTCAACCCATGAGACTCCAGCAAGCCGGGCAGCGTCCACAAGCCGGCAGTGCCGAAGAGCAGAGACCCTGAAAGCAGCAAGCCGTAAGCACGATCCGGGTCGCGTGACTGACCGAGGCTGACGTTGGCAATTGCCGCGAGTATTCCCGCGCCGAAGCCGCTGCAGAGCCTTGCCGCCCCGAAAAACGCCGGATCGACGACAAAGGTGGTCAGCACATTCGCGGCCAACATCACTACGAGCCCGACAAACGCCATCCGTCGCCAGTCGTACCGCTTCAAGAGCATCGCCGTGAACAGCGTGGTGATCGCGTAGCCCGCAAGATCCAGCGAGGCCATCCATCCGGCCTGCTGCTCCGAGAAACCCCGGTCTGTCACCATGGCGCCGAGCAGCAGGGGCACGAGGTAGATGCACGTGCTGCCCATTACGCCGACGACGATCACCGGCAACAGTTTCCGCATCTCCCCCAAGATTCAACCCTCGATTCGCCCTGACAGACGGTCACCACAATATGCCATTGGCCTATTCCTAGCAATGGAAGGTAGGCCGGCGGTGCCTTGCCGCAGCGAATTTATTCGACGGTCACACTCTTCGCGAGATTTCGCGGTTGATCGACGTCCGTACCCTTGAGAATCGCGCAGTGATAAGCGAGCAACTGCAGCGGAATGGTGTATACGGCCGGAGCCTGCAGATAACTGACGTGACGCGGCATCTCGATCACGGTGACGCCCTCGGACGACTGCATGCCCGATTCCGGGTCGGCGAACACGTACAGCTCACCGCCGCGCGCACGCACTTCCATGAGGTTCGACTTCAGCTTCTCGAGCAGATCATTGTTGGGCGCAATCGCGATCACCGGCATGTCGGCATCGACCAGCGCGAGCGGGCCGTGCTTGAGTTCGCCGGCCGGATAGGCCTCGGCATGGATGTAGGAGATCTCCTTCAGCTTGAGTGCCCCCTCCATGGCGATGGGATGCATCGGACCACGGCCGAGGAACAGTGCGTGACGCTTGTCGGCAAAACGCTCGGCGAGCTTCTTGATCACGGGGTCGAGCGAGAGCGTTGCTTCGATCAGTGAGGGTATCCCGATCAGGCGCTGTACCAGCAGGCGCTCACGCTCTGCGTCCGAGCCGTTGAACTTGGCGAGGGCCACGACCAGCATGCCGAGAGCGGCAAGCTGAGTGGTGAAGGCCTTGGTCGACGCCACGCCAATCTCCGGGCCGGCGCGCGTCAGCATTACGAGCTCAGACTCGCGTACCAGCGAACTCTCCGGCACGTTGCAGATGGCCAGCTGCGAGAGATAGCCGGCCTGTTTGGCGAGCCGCAGTGCTGCCAAGGTGTCGGCGGTCTCACCCGACTGCGATACGCTGACGAACAGCGTGTTCTTCGGCACCACCGGATTGCGGTAACGGTACTCGCTGGCGATCTCGACCCAGCATGGCAAACGACAGATCTGCTCGATGAAATACTTGGCAACGCTAGCGGCATGGAAGCTGGTGCCGCAGGCGACGATGCGCACGGCCTCGGTCTTGGCGAACACGGCCTGCGCCGCCGGACCAAACGCGGCCTCGAGCAGCTTGCTGCCGACCGCACGCTCTTCAAAAGTCTGCGCGACAGCGCGTGGCTGTTCGTAGATTTCCTTGAGCATGTAGTGCGGAAATTCACCTTTCTCGGCGGCGTCCGCCGAGAGCTCGCTTTCGCGCGCCGGGCGCTGCGCGGTGCTGCCCTCGCGATCGATGATGCGGACGCTGTCACGGCGGATCTCTCCGACGTCCCCTTCCTCCAGGAAGATGAACTTGCGCGTCACGGGCAGGAGTGCGGCCACGTCCGAGGCGACGAAATTTTCGTTGTCGCCGAGACCGATGACCACCGGACAACCTTCGCGGGCGAGGATGATTCGGCCGGGATCGTTTTGCGAAATCACCGCAAGCGCATACGCACCCTCGAGCTCCGCGACCGTCGCACGCACGGCCTTGAACAGTTCACCCGTGCTTTTCAGGTGATGATGGATGCGGTGCGCGATCACCTCGGTATCCGTTTCCGAGGTGAATGTGTAGCCGAGCGCCTTGAGCTCGTCGCGCAGCTCGTCGTGATTCTCGATGATGCCGTTGTGCACGATGGCGATACCATCATGCGAGATGTGTGGGTGCGCGTTGCGTTCGCTCGGCACGCCATGGGTTGCCCAGCGGGTGTGTGCGATGCCGAGCGGAGCGTGGGTCGGATCGCCGTCGATGGCTTCCTCGAGCATTCGCACCTTACCGACCGCGCGCAGGCGCTTGACCTTGCCCGAGCCGTTCAGGACGGCCACACCTGCCGAGTCGTAGCCGCGATACTCGAGGCGACGCAATCCTTCCAAGAGTACCGGGACGATGTCGCGATCAGCGACGGCACCAACGATTCCGCACATGTCAGGTCCTTCTTTTGCGGGGCGGGAAGCGTGGCGGTCGTGCCTGCCGTTCGTTACGGCGACCGTAAACCACGCCGGGTTACGCCCGGTGTTGGGTATTTTAGGCTCAAGCGGGTCGCTGGTTGTGCGTTACGTCACAGGATCCGTGGATACCCGTATAGACCGGGGTACCGAGGTGATCAATCGCACATTCCGGAGCAGAGCCATCAGGGGCCGGGAGAGCATCGTGCAAGCAGTCCTGATGTCCGCCGTGACGCCGCAATCCCGTCAGGTCTTCTTCTGCGGCCGCTTCCAGCCTTCCAGGGTCAGCTGCTTGCTGCGCTCGAGTGTGAGCTTGTCGTCCGGGGCATCTTTGGTGATGGTCGAGCCCGCACCGATCGTGGCACCGGCACCGATGCGCAGCGGCGCGACCAGCATCGATCCAGAGCCGATGAACGCTCCATCGCCGATCTGCGTACGCCATTTGTTGGCGCCGTCGTAGTTGCAGGTGATGGTGCCCGCACCGACGTTCACCTTGCTGCCGATGTCCGCATCCCCCACGTAGGCGAGGTGATTGGCCTTGCTGCCCGGTCCGAGGTTGCTGTTCTTCACCTCGACGAAGTTGCCGATGTGCACGCCGGCATCGAGGGTTGAGGTGGGCCGGAAGCGTGCAAAGGGGCCGATCTGACAGTTGGCACCGATGGTCGCTTTCTCGATGACGCAGTTGGGCAGCACGACGGTGTCATCGCCGATGGCCGCATCCTTGATCACGACGTTCGGTCCGATGCGCACGCGATTACCCAGGGTGACCTGTCCCTCGAGCACGACGTTGACGTCGATCAGGACATCACGCCCGACGCTGACGGGGCCGCGCGCATCGAACCGCAGCGGGTCGACCAGCGTGACGCCGGCGACCATCAACTCCCGCGCTCGACGCCGGCGATACACTGCCTCGACCTCGGCGAGCTGCACTTTGTCGTTGACGCCGAGTACCTCGTCTTCGCTGTCGGCCAGCACGGCGTTGACCTTGAGACCCGCCCGAGCGGCCATCAGCACGATGTCAGTGAGGTAGTACTCGCCCTGCGCGTTGTCATTGCGCAGCTGCGCCAGCCATTCGCGCAGGCGACCTCCCGGCACGGCCATGAGACCAGTGTTGACCTCGTCGATGGCACGCTCTTTCTGATTGGCATCCTTGTGCTCGACGATGCGCGCCACATTGCCGGCGCCATCACGCACGATGCGGCCGTAACCGGTGGGATCCTTCATGCGCACGCTGAGCAGCCCGATGGCCTGACCCGTGGACGCCGCCGCGATCAGACGACGCAGCGTGTCGGCTTCCACCATCGGCACGTCGCCGTACAGGATCAGAACCAGATGATCATCGGGGATGGCGGGCATGACCTGCATGACGGCATGACCGGTACCCAGTTGTTCGGCCTGCAGTGCCCAGGCCACCTGCTCGCTCGCGAGTGCGGCCCGTACCTGATCGCCGCCATGGCCGTAGACGACGTGCACGGCGTCGGCCTCGACTTCGCGGGCGGTATCGATCACGTGCTTGAGCAGCGGGCGGCCGGCAAGCGGCTGCAGGACCTTCGGCAGGTCGGACTTCATGCGCTTGCCCTGACCTGCAGCCAGGATCGCGACTGAAATCGGCATGGTCAGCGTCGGGTCTTGCGCAGTTTCTGGATGGCCTGCAACTGCGCGGAGATGGCAGCGAGTTCGGCCTCGACAGCGGCGATGTCCTGCTTCTCGGTACGCGCGCGCAACGCCTCTTCGGCCACACGCTTGGCCTCGAGCACCTTGGCCTCGTCCAGATCGGCGGCGCGGATGGCGGTGTCGGACAGCACGTTGACGTGGTCGGGTTGAACTTCCAGGAATCCACCCTGCACGTACACCATCTCTTCCTCGGCCTTGCCGGGGACCTTGATGCGCACCGTGCCGGCCTTGATCTGCGTGATCAAGGGCGCGTGGCGCGGATAGATGCCCAGCTCGCCCAGCAGTCCGGGCAGCACCACGAACTCGGCCTCACCCGAGTAGATGGACTCCTCCGCGCTGACGACTTCAATTTTCATCGTGGCCATGTGCGTTCCCGGTAACGGCGCGCCGGCAGCGGCGCGCAACCCTGTTGCTGCAGCGTCTTACTGCAGTGACTTGGCCTTCTCGACGGCCTCTTCGATCGCGCCGATCATGTAGAACGCCTGCTCGGGCAGGTGATCGTACTCGCCGGCGACGATGGCCTTGAAGCCGCGGATGGTGTCCTTGAGCGACACGAACTTGCCGGGCGAACCGGTGAACACTTCGGCGACGTGGAAGGGCTGCGAGAGGAAGCGCTGAATCTTGCGTGCGCGCGCCACGATCAGCTTGTCCTCCGGCGACAGTTCGTCCATACCGAGGATCGCGATGATGTCGCGCAGTTCCTTGTAACGCTGCAATACGGCCTGCACCGCGCGCGCGGTACCGTAGTGTTCCTCGCCGATGACGTTCGGGTCGACCTGACGCGAGGTCGAGTCGAGCGGGTCGACGGCGGGGTAGATGCCGAGGGCCGCGATGTCGCGCGAGAGCACGACGGTGGCGTCGAGGTGACCGAAGGTGGTGGCGGGCGACGGGTCAGTGAGGTCGTCCGCAGGGACGTACACGGCCTGGATCGAGGTGATCGAACCGACCTTGGTCGAGGTGATGCGCTCCTGCAGGCGGCCCATTTCTTCAGCCAGCGTCGGCTGATAGCCCACCGCTGACGGCATACGACCGAGCAGCGCGGACACCTCGGTGCCGGCGAGCGTGAAGCGATAAATGTTGTCGACGAAGAACAGGATGTCGCGACCCTCGTCGCGGAATCGCTCGGCCATCGTCAGACCGGTCAGCGCGACGCGCAGGCGGTTGCCCGGCGGCTCGTTCATCTGACCGAACACCATCGCCACCTTGGACTGGCTGAGGTCGTTCTGCACGATGACGTTGGCATCCGACATTTCGTGGTAGAAGTCGTTGCCTTCGCGGGTGCGCTCACCGACGCCCGCAAACACCGACAGACCCGAGTGCTGCTTGGCGATGTTGTTGATCAGCTCGAGCATGTTGACGGTCTTGCCCACGCCGGCGCCGCCGAACAGACCGATCTTGCCGCCCTTGGCGAACGGGCAGATGAGGTCGATGACCTTGATGCCCGTCTCGAGCAGCTCGACCGAGGGCGACAGTTCGTCGAACTTCGGTGCGGGCTGGTGGATCGAGCGGCGCTCTTCGGTCGGGATCGGACCGCGCTCGTCGATCGGGCGACCGAGCACGTCCATCACGCGACCGAGCACGCCCGGGCCGACCGGTACCGAGATCGGCGCGCCGGTGCTGCGCACCTTCATGCCGCGCTGCAGACCGTCGGAGGAGCCGAGCGCGATGGTGCGCACGACGCCGTCACCGAGCTGCTGCTCGACTTCGAAGGTGAGCCCCTTCTCGACGAGCTTGCTGCCGCTGTCCTCGAGGACGAGCGCGTCGTAGACGTGCGGCATCGCGTCGCGGGGGAATTCGATGTCGATCACCGCGCCGATGCACTGGACGATGGTGCCGTGGACTTGTGACATGGTCGTCTGCCTTGAGTATCTGTTGTCTGTGACTGGATCCGTTGAACTGCTGCCGAACTACACGGCTGCCGCGCCGCCGACGATCTCCGAGAGTTCCTTGGTGATCGCGGCCTGACGGCTCTTGTTGTAGATGAGCTGCAGTTCGCCGATGATGTTTTTGGCGTTGTCCGAAGCGGACTTCATCGCCACCATGCGCGCCGACTGTTCCGATGCGATGTTCTCGGTGGCCGCCGGATCATTAACCGAAACGATGTAACGCACGAGCAACTCGTCGAGCACGGTCTTCGCGTCTGGCTCGTAGAGGTAATCCCAGCTGCCCTGCGCGGCGGGGGCCGTCTTGTCGGCAGCGGCGTTCCACTGCTGCGGGATCGGGATCAGCGTCGAATGCGTCGGGTCCTGCTTCATGGTGTTGATGAAGCGGTTGGAGAAGATGTGCACCTCATCGAGGCGACCCTCGAGGTAGGCATCGATCAGCATCTTGACCGGCCCAATCAGGCGCTCGAGCGTCGGGCGATCACCGTAATTGACCACTTGGGAGGCGATCTTGCCGCCCATGCGGCTGATGAAGCCGGTGCCCTTGTTGCCGATCGTGCAGTACTCGACCTCGACGCCATTGGCCACCCACTCCTTGTGCTGGTTCAGCACATTGCGCAGCAGGTTGGTGTTGAGTGCGCCGCAGAGGCCCTTGTCGGTCGTGATGACGACCACACCGACGCGCCGTACGCTGGCCCGGCGGGTCAGCAGGGGATGGCGGTACTCGGTATTGGCGCTGGCCGCATGCGAAGCGATGTGCAGAATGCGATCGGCATACGGGCGACCCGCACGCATCCGCTCCTGCGCTTTCTTCATCTTTGAAGCAGCGACCATTTCCATCGCCTTGGTGATCTTGCGCGTGTTTTGCACGCTCTTGATCTTCAGGCGGATTTCCTTGGTTCCGGCCATGTCGGCTCCGTGCGTTGCGGTCAGTAAGCGCCGTTCTTCTTGAAGTCTTCGATCGCCGCGGCGAGAGCCTTCTCGTCGTCTGCGCTCAGGTCCTTGGTGCTCTCGATACGATCGTAGAGCGACTTGAACTTGGACTTCACGTGGGCGCGCAGCGCGGACTCGAACGCCAGCGCCTGTTTGACGTCGACGTCGTCGAAGTAACCCTTGTTGACGCCGAACAGCGTGATGGCCTGCTCGGCCACCGAGATCGGCGCGTACTGCGGCTGCTTCATGAGTTCGGTGACCATGCGGCCACGCTCGAGCTGCTTGCGGGTGGTGTCGTCGAGGTCGGACGCAAACTGCGCGAAGGCCGCGAGCTCGCGGTACTGCGCAAGTGCAAGACGCACGCCGCCACCGAGCTTCTTGATGACCTTGGTCTGCGCGGAACCGCCGACGCGCGACACCGAAATGCCGGCGTTGATCGCCGGACGGATGCCCGCATTGAACAGGTCGGTCTCGAGGAAGATCTGTCCGTCCGTGATCGAGATGACGTTGGTGGGCACGAACGCCGACACGTCACCGGCCTGCGTCTCGATGATCGGCAGGGCGGTCAACGAACCGGTCTTGCCCTTCACGGCACCCTTGGTGAAATTCTCGACGTACTCCTCGTTGACGCGCGCCGCGCGCTCGAGCAAACGTGAGTGGAGGTAGAACACGTCACCGGGATAGGCCTCGCGACCCGGCGGACGGCGCAGCAGCAGCGACACCTGACGATACGCCCACGCCTGCTTGGTGAGATCGTCATAGATGATCAGCGCGTCCTGGCCGCGATCGCGGAAGTATTCGCCCATGGTGCAGCCCGAGTAGGGCGCGATGTACTGCATGGCAGCCGATTCGGATGCCGTCGCCGCGACGACGATGGTGTAGGCCATGGCGCCATGCTCTTCGAGCTTGCGCACGACGTTGGCAATGGTCGAGGCCTTCTGACCCACCGCAACGTAGATGCAGATGAGGTCCTTGCCCTTCTGGTTGATGATGGTGTCGATCGCGACGGCGGTCTTGCCGGTCTGGCGGTCGCCGATGATGAGTTCGCGCTGGCCGCGGCCCACCGGCACCATCGAGTCGATCGACTTGAGACCGGTCTGCACCGGCTGGTTGACCGACTTGCGGGCGATCACGCCGGGCGCCACCTTTTCGATGACGTCGAATTCCTTGGCATCGACCGGGCCCTTGCCGTCGATCGGCTGACCGAGCGCGTTGACCACGCGGCCGATGAGTTCCGGACCGACCGGCACTTCGAGAATGCGTCCGGTGCACTTGACCACATCGCCTTCGGAGATGTGCTCGTATTCACCGAGAATCACCGCGCCGACCGAGTCACGCTCGAGGTTGAGGGCGAGGCCGTAGGTGTTCTTCGGGAACTCGAGCATCTCGCCCTGCACCACGTCCTGCAGGCCGTGGATGCGGCAGATGCCGTCCGTCACCGACACGACCGAACCGACGCTGCGCGCCTCGGTGGCGGCGGCGAAGTTCTGGATGCGTGCCTTGATCAGTTCGCTGATCTCAGAAGCTTTGATGGACATAGGGGCAATCCTCTGCTGGCCGTGGCACCACGCCGGGCCGGGGTAAATTCTGTGGTTGTCTGGTCAGGCGATCAGGTCGGTCTGCATGCGTTCGAGCTTGCCGGCCAGCGATCCGTCGATGAGCATGTCGCCGGAGCGGACGACGGCGCCGCCGATCAGCTTCGGATCGACGCTGCAGCTGAGGCGGACCTCACGATGCAAGCGCGCGCGCAGCGCGCCGGCAAGGCGCTGCTGCTGAGCGGCATCGAGCGCCACGGCCGAGATCACCTCGACGTCGGCGACGTTCTGGGCAGCGGCCTTGAGCTCCTCGAAGTGCGCGGCCACCTCGGGCAAATAGTCGAGGCGACCATTCTCGGTGAGCAGGCCGAGCAGCGCGCGGCCGTTGGCGTCGATCGAATCGCCGCAGATGCCCGAGATCAGCTCGGACAACTGTGCGCTGCCGACGCCCGGGCTGCTCGCAAGACTCGCGTACTCGCCGCTTTCGACGATCGTGCGGGCCGTGCCCAGCCAGCCCGACCAGCGGTCGAGCGTGCCCTGCTCCTGCGCGCAGGCGAATGCCGCTTTGGCATAGGGCCTTGCTACGGTTGCTCTCTCAGCCATTGGTTGACTCCGGCACGTGTGACGCCATGGCCATCAGGCCTTGGCGCCCTCGATCTCGCGGGCAAGCTGTTCGATCAGATCGGCATGCGCCTTGGGATCGATCTCGCGCTGCAGGAGCCGTGAGGCGCCTGCCACGGCCAGATTCGCGACATCCTTGCGGAGCGCGTCACGGGCGCGTGACTGCTCGAGAGTGATTTCCTGCTTCGCATCGCCGACCAGCCGCTGGCCTTCCGCCACGGCGGTGCTGCGGGCCTCGTCGACGATCTCTGCAGAACGCTTGTTCGCCTGCTCGATGATCTTGACCGCCTTCTCACGGGCTTCGGCCACGATCTTGTCGGCTGCACCGTGCGCGGAGGAGAGCTCGCTCTGCCCCCGTTCCGCCGCGGCCAGACCTTCGGCGATCTTCTTCTGCCGGTCCTCGACCGCCTTCATGAGCGGCGGCCAGATGAATTTGACCGTGAACCAGATCAGGATCAGGAACACGATCATCTGGCCGAGAAGGGTCGCGTTGATATTCATGGCGACTTCCTCGCGGCGGACCGCGCGTTAACCCTTGAGGCTGGCAAGCAGCGGGTTGGCAAACGCGAAGAACATCGCGAGCGCCACGCCGATCAGGAACGCCGCGTCGATCAGACCGGCGAGCAGGAACATGCGGCCCTGCAGCGTCGGGATCAGTTCAGGCTGGCGCGCAGCCGACTCGAGGAACTTCGAGCCCATGATGCCGATACCGATACAGGCACCGATGGCGCCGAGGCCGATGATCAGGCCGAGGGCGATCGCGGTGTAGCTCTGAACCTGTGCGATGTGCGCGAGGTTTTCCATCTGAAGTCTCCTGGCGGAAGTGCTGTTGCGAAAATTGAACGAGGAACGGAATCAGTGATGCTCGGTCGCCATCGCGCTGTACACGATGGTGAGCACCATGAAGATGAACGCCTGCAGCGTGATGATGAGGATGTGGAATATGGCCCACCCCGCACCCATCGCGATCTGGCCGACGAAACCGAGTGAGCTGCCGAGCGTGAAGCCGGCCCAGCCGGCGCCGAGCAGGGCGATCAGCATGAACACGAGCTCACCGGCATACATGTTGCCGAACAGTCGCATGGCGAGCGAGACCGGCTTGGAGAGCAGCTCGACCAGGTTCAGCAGGAAATTCGGGATCCAGAGCAGCGGATTGCTGCCGAAGGGTGCCGTGAACAATTCGTGGATGTAGCCGCCGGCGCCCTTGGCCTTGAAGCTGAAGTAGAGCACCACCACCAGCACGGTGAGTGACATTGCAAAAGTGGTGTTGGCGTCGGCGGTCGGAACCACGCGCCAGTGATCTGCGCCGAACAGCGCGGCGATCTTGCCCGGCAGATCGAGCGGCAGCAGGTCCATCGCGTTCATGAGGAATACCCAGACGAAGATCGTCAGGGCGAGCGGCGCGAGGAACTTGCGATCCAAGTGAAAGACTTCCTTGACCTGGGTGTCGACGAACTCGACCACCATCTCGACGAATGCCTGCCACTTGCCCGGCACGCCTGCGGTTGCTTTGCGCGATGCCGACCAGAACAACAGGATGGACACGAGCCCGAGCAGGATCGACATGAACAGCGTGTCGATGTGCCAAGTCCAAAACCCCTCGCCCACCTTGAAATGCTGCAGGTGGTGAGAGATGTATTCAGTGCTGTTTTCGGGGGCTTCGCCGGCCATGATCGTGTCTGCTGACTCCCAACTAACTTCTCAAATCCCGATTCGCGCGGGCGCTGCCGACCCAGTAACCGAGGTAGGTCACTGCGTATGCAGCCAACAGCGGCAGGGCCTCGACCTTGCGTGAGCTCAGGGCGATTCCCAGCAGGACGATGGTGAGAAGAACCTTCACCAGCCATCCGGAGAAAAAGCTCCAGGCCACGCGTTGCGCACTCGCCCCATCGCCATGCCGCAGCAGGGCAAACGCCATCAAAGACGTTGCCGCGACTGCGATCCCCGCACCGAGCAGCGCCGATAGGCCGGACTGCAGGCCGCGGAGGGCGAGACAGGCGATCGCACAGATCGCCCCGAGCACGCACTGACTCAGCACGACTGCCAGCGCTTGGCGCCGACCGATCCGCAGCTCAGAGTTGCTCAAGGCCCCACTCGAAACTCAGGGTATAAAAAATGCCACTGCTCACCAGCTGTGCTGGCGGCGGCGGCACTGGCTCCCATCAGCCGCACATTATAGCGGGTCTTTTTGCAGTGCTTCAATTGCCGGTATGTTCGCGGCGAACGAGACCGCCGCACGGCAGCCGCGGCGAGGGGCCGCTGCCGTCACCGTCTATTGTTCAGATAAAGTTTTTAGAATCAGCTATGAGCCTTAACCAGACCAGCCAACTATATTTCTAAATTGATCAAAAGCCTTGGGGGTTGCCGGCCCGCTCATTTGATGTGGTCAATAATGCCTTCGAGTTCATCCAGGCTGTTGTAGGCGATCACGAGCTTGCCCTGGCCGTTGGCCGCGTGCTGCAACTGCACGCGCGCGCCCAGCTTGTCGGCGAGATCTGATTCGAGCTTGCGGATGTTGGGGTCGTCCGCCGTGCCCTTGGCGACCCGCGGCTTGCTGGGCGCCGGCTCGAGCAGGCGCTTGACCAGCGCCTCCGTCTCTCGCACGGACAAACCCTGTTTGACCACCTGTCCCGCGGCTTCGACCTGGCGCCGCGCATCCGTGAGCGACAGCAGAGCGCGGGCGTGACCCATCTCGAGCCGGCGCTGTTCGACGAGTTGCTTCACTTCTTCGGTCAACTCCAGCAGTCGCAGCAGATTGCTGACCGCGGCGCGGGAGCGGCCCACTGCGTCGGCAGCCTGCTGATGAGTGGCCTCGAACTCGCGGATCAGGCGATCGAGCGCACGCGCTTCCTCGAGTGGGTTGAGGTTCTCACGCTGGATGTTCTCGATGAGCGACATCGCGACTGCCGCTTCGTCAGGGACACGGCGGATGACCGCGGGGATTTCCTGCAGGCCTGCCATCTGGGCCGCGCGCCAGCGGCGCTCGCCGGCGATGATCTCGTAACGAATGGCCTCGCCACTGCGCTGCGCCTTGAGCGGTCGCACCACGATCGGCTGCACGATGCCCTGCGCGCGGATCGAATCGGCGAGTTCCTGCAGGCTGTCCGCCCGCATGTCGAGGCGCGGTTGATAGCGCCCTCGCTGCAGTCGGTCAACGGGAAGCTTCGCCAGTTCTGAGTCGGACGGCGGCGCAGCGGCCTGAGCTGCGCCGCCGGACGCCGAGTCTGCCGCCGCGGCGTCGCCGGTCGGTTTGGGGATGCTGCCGAGCAGGGCCTCGAGGCCCCGACCCAGGGATGGTCGCTTGGTTGCCATAGGACTGCGAGTGTAACGCCCACTCAGTCGGTGGACGAATCATCCTCTTGCACGAGAGCCGGCGCCGCGCCGCCATCCTCCTCGCGGCGAATCATCTCGCCGGCGAGGGCCAGATACGCGAGCGCGCCGCGTGAGTCCTTGTCGTGGTACAGCGCGGCCTTGCCGAAACTCGGTGCCTCGGCGAGACGCACATTGCGCGGGATCACGGTGCGGAAGACCTTGTCGCCAAAATGCATGAGCAGCTGTCCCGACACCTCGTTCGAGAGGTTATTGCGCGGGTCATACATGGTCCGCAGGATACCTTCGAGTTCGAGATCGGCGTTGACGCTGGCGCGGATCTGCTCGACGGTGCCCATCAGGGCCGACAGGCCTTCGAGCGCGTAGTACTCGCACTGCATCGGCACCAACACACTGTCGGCAGCCACCAGCGCATTGAGCGTCAGCAAGTTGAGTGACGGCGGGCAGTCGATCAGCACCACGTCGTAGTCGGCGCGCACCGGCTGCAAAGCATTGCGCAGCCGCACTTCGCGGCCGATCTTGCTCATCAGCTGGACCTCGGCAGCGACCAGATCCTGATTGCCCGGCACCAGCGCGAAGTTGCCGGGCTCGATGCGGCAGGTGGCGGCCGCGAGCGTGCATTCGCCGAGCAGCACGTCCGTGATCGAATGCTCGAGGGCATTTTTGTCGACACCGCACCCCATGGTGGCGTTGCCCTGCGGATCGCTGTCGATGAGCAGCACGCGACGCTGCGTCGCCGCCAGCGAGGCAGCAAGATTGACGGCGGTCGTGGTCTTACCGACCCCGCCCTTCTGATTGGCAACGGCGATGACGCGTTTCATTGGACCGTCAAGGATACAGCAGGCCCGCGGCCTTGGGCCCAACCCTATGGCTCTGCGCGGGGGCGACGGGGGTCAGACCCGGTCGTGGGAGCGGATCAGCTCGACCAGATGGCGCTCCTCGTCGAGCCCCGGCACGTGCAGCGGGTGCACCGCGGCGACCTTCCAGCCGTTGAGCTTGCGCGCCAGCTCGTCCGTGGGAAAGCGGCCCTTCATGGCGAGCAGCCGGCCGCTGCCGACCACCAGAGCGCCGGCGTTGCGCACCAGATCCACGAGCGGACCGACCGCCCGTGCCAGTACGACATCGAAGCGGACCTCGGGCTTGCAGGTCTCCGCTCGTGACTGCACGACCTCGACGTTGGTCAGTCCGAGTTCGTCCCGGACGTTTTCGAGAAAGCGGCACTTCTTGCCGATCGATTCGACCAGCGCGAAGTGCACGCCGGGCAGGGCAATGGCAAGCGGAATGCCGGGGAAGCCGGCGCCGCTGCCGACGTCGGCCACGCGTTTGGCGCCGCTCAGCCATGGCACGACGGCGAGGCTGTCGAGGACGTGCTTGGTGACCTGCGCCGGCCGTTCGCGAATCGCGGTCAGGTTCATGCGCGTGTTCCAGTCATCGAGCAGGTCGAGATGCGCGGTCATTTTGGCGCACTGAGACTCGTCGAGGTCGAGTCCCAGCCCACGCGCACCGTCGATGAGATTGGTCATGGGTTCAGGATACAGCAGGCCACAACCGCGTCATGGCGGGGGTACCCGTACCCAGCCCTCCATGAGCACGCGCGCGCTGCGGCTCATGACCGCCTTGGTCACGGTCCACTCGCCGGCACGCTGACTGGCCTGCGCGCCCACCCGCAAGGTGCCGGATGGATGGCCAAAACGCACGGCCGTACGCGCGCCGCCGCCCGCGGCCAGATTCACGAGGGTGCCTGGAATCGCGGCCGCCGTACCGATGGCGACTGCGGCAGTGCCCATCATGGCGTGATGCAGCTTGCCCATCGACAAGGCGCGCACCAGGAGATCGATGTCCTCGGCCGCGACCGGCTTGCCACTCGAGGCGACATAGCCGCGCGGCGGCGCAACGAAGGCGACCTTGGGTGTGTGCTGGCGCTTGGCGGCCTCAGCCACCTGTTTGATCAGACCCATGCGGATGGCGCCGTGGGCACGGACGGTCTCGAACATCGCGAGCGCTTTGGTATCGCCGTTGATCGCATCCTGCAGTTCGGTACCCGTGTAATTCAGGTCGGCCGCGTTCAGGAAGATGGTCGGAATGCCGGCATTGATCAAAGTCGCCTTGAGCTTGCCCACACCGGGCACGTCGAGTTCGTCGACCAGATTGCCGGTGGGGAACATCGCGCCGCCACCCTCACCCTCGCCTTCGTCTGCCGGATCGAGAAATTCGAGCTGGATTTCCGCGGCCGGAAAGGTCACGCCATCGAGTTCGAAGTCGCCGGTCTCCTGCACGACGCCGTTCACCACCGGCACGTGCGCAACGATGGTCTTGCCGATGTTGGCCTGCCAGATGCGGACCGTGGCAATCCCGTCGCGCGGAACGCGCGCTGCATCGACCAGGCCGTTGCTGATGGCAAACGGCCCGACGGCTGCCGAGAGGTTGCCGCAGTTGCCACTCCAGTCGACGAACGCCTTGTCGATGGAAACCTGTCCGAACAAATAATCGACGTCGTGATCGGGCCGGCTGCTCGGCGCGAGGATCACCGTCTTGCTGGTACTGGAGGTGGCACCGCCCATGCCATCGATCTGCTTGCCGTACGGATCGGGGCTGCCGATCACCCGCAGCAACAACGCATCGCGTGCTGCCCCGGGCACCTGCGCGACTGCCGGCAAGTCCTGCAGGCGAAAAAACACGCCCTTGCTGGTACCGCCGCGCATGTAGGTGGCAGGAACACGGATCTGTGCAGGGTGTGTCATGACGTTTGCGTAATTCCTTCCGATTTCCCGCGGCCGGCAGACTGCGTTGCGGATCTGATCTGCGCGCAGCAATACGACTCAGGCATGGGCTGCCTCGAGAAAATCCTTCGCGAAACGCTGCAGCACGCCGCCGGCCTCATAGATCGACACTTCTTCCGCTGTGTCGAGTCGGCAGGTCACAGGCACTTCGAGCCGCGCACCGTTGCGCCGCTGCACCACGAGTGTGAGATCCGCGCGCGGTCTGCGCTCGCCGATCACGTCGAACGTTTCGCTGCCGTCGATCTGCAGAGTGAGGCGGGTGACGCCGGCCTTGAACTCCAGCGGCAGCACGCCCATGCCGATGAGGTTGGTGCGATGGATGCGCTCGAAACCCTCGGCGACGATCGCCTCGACGCCCGCCAGACGCACGCCTTTGGCGGCCCAGTCACGCGAGGAACCCTGCCCGTAGTCAGCACCGGCGATGATGATCAGCGGTTGCCGGCGCTCCATGTAGGTTTCGATCGCTTCCCACATGCGTGTGATGCGACCGTCCGGTTCGATGCGCGCCAGCGAGCCCTTCTGCACCTTGCCGTCGACCACGACCATCTCGTTGACCAGCGTCGGATTGGCGAAGGTTGCGCGCTGTGCGGTGAGGTGATCGCCGCGATGGGTTGCGTAGGAATTGAAGTCCTCTTCAGGCAAACCCATTTTTGCAAGGTACTCGCCCGCCGCGCTGTCCAGCAGGATCGCGTTGGACGGCGAGAGGTGGTCGGTGGTGATGTTGTCGGGCAATACGGCCAGCGGCCGCATGCCACGCAGCGTGCGTTCGCCGGCGAGTGCGCCCTCCCAGTAGGGCGGACGGCGGATGTAGGTGCTGTGCGGTCGCCAGGCATACAGCGGGCTGATGGACTCCCCACTGGCAACACTCGCACGGAACATCGGCTCGTAGACCTTGCGGAACTGTTCCGGCTTGACGCTGGCCGCGACTATGGCATCGATTTCCGCATCGCTCGGCCAGATGTCCTTGAGTGTCACCGGGCGTCCGTCGCGATCCGTGCCGAGAACATCCTTCTCGATGTCGAAGCGGATGGTGCCGGCGATGGCGTAGGCAACCACCAGCGGCGGCGAGGCCAAGAAGGCCTGCTTGGCATACGGGTGGATACGACCGTCGAAATTGCGATTGCCTGAGAGCACCGCGGTCGCGTACAGATCGCGATCGATGATCTCCTGCTGGATCTTCGGGTCGAGCGCACCGGACATGCCGTTGCAGGTCGTACAGGCGAAGGCGACGATGCCGAAACCGAGTTGTTCCAGCTCGGACAGCAGCCGCGCCTCCTCGAGGTACAGCTGCACGGCCTTCGAGCCCGGCGCAAGTGAGGTCTTCACCCAGGGCTTGCGGGTGAGCCCGCGCGCATTGGCATTGCGCGCCAGCAGACCGGCCGCAATCACGTTGCGAGGATTGCTGGTATTGGTGCAGCTGGTGATGGCGGCAATGATCACCGCTCCGTCGGGCATTTGATCGGGCCGCTGCTCCCACGGCGCCGCGATGCCGCGCGCAGCGAGATCCGCCGTAGGCAGCCGCTTGTGCGGATTGGACGGACCGGCCATATTGCGGACCACCGAAGACAGATCGAAGCTCAGCGTGCGTTCGTACTCGGCGGTGGTCAGTGCATCGGCCCACAGGCCCGTGTGCTTTGCATACAACTCGACGAGCCGAACCTGCGCATCCTCGCGACCCGTCAGGCGCAGGTAGTCGATGGTCTGCGCGTCGATGAAGAACATCGCCGCCGTAGCGCCGTATTCCGGCGCCATGTTGGAAACGGTGGCGCGGTCGCCGAGCGTCAGTGCGGCCGCGCCTTCACCATGGAATTCGAGATAGGCGCCGACGACTTTTTCCTTGCGCAGGAATTCGGTCAGGGCCAGCACGACGTCGGTGGCTGTGATGCCGGGACCCGGACGACCGCTGAGGCGCACGCCGACGATGTCGGGCAGGCGCATCCACGACGCTCGACCCAGCATGACGTTCTCAGCCTCGAGCCCGCCCACGCCGATCGCGATCACGCCAAGTGCATCGACATGCGGAGTATGACTGTCGGTGCCGACCAGCGTATCGGGATACGCAACGCCGTCACGCGCATGGATGACCGGCGACATTCGCTCCAGATTGATCTGGTGCATGATGCCATTGCCGGGCGGGATGACGTCGACGTTGCGGAATGCACGCTTGGTCCATTCGATGAAATGGAAGCGGTCTTCGTTGCGACGGTCCTCGATGGCACGGTTGCGTGCGAACGCATCCGGTTCGAATCCGCCATGCTCGACCGCGAGCGAGTGGTCGACGATCAGCTGTACCGGTACGACGGGATTGACCTGTGCAGGGTCACCACCCTGCTCGGCGATCGCATCGCGCAGCCCGGCCAGATCGACGAGCGCGGTCTGACCGAGAATGTCGTGACAGACCACGCGTGCCGGGAACCAGGGAAAATCCAGATCGCGACGGCGCTCGATGAGCTGCCGCAAGGCCGGCTCGAGGAGGGCCGGATCGCAGCGCCGCACGAGATTTTCGGCATGCACCCGGGAGGTGTAGGGCAGACGGTCGTAGGCGCCGGGCAGGATGGCATCGACCGCAGCCCGGGCATCGAAGTAATCGAGTTCGGTACCCGGGAGCGGCTTGCGGTTCGCGTTGTTCATGATCGGGATGCCTGCTCAGTGACGCAGGCCGCAGCCAAGGCTCATTTGCGCTTGGCGAGCGGCACGAATTTGCGATCTTCGGGGCCCGTGTAATTGGCACTCGGGCGGATGATCTTGCCGTCGATGCGCTGCTCGATCACGTGCGCGCTCCAACCGGCGGTGCGGGCCATCACGAACAGCGGCGTGAACATCGCGGTCGGCACACCCATCATGTGGTAGGAAACAGCGCTGAACCAATCGAGGTTCGGGAACATCTTCTTGATGTCCCACATCACGGTCTCGAGTCGCTCGGCGATATCGAACATCTTCATGTCGCCCGCTTCCTTCGACAGCTGACGCGCGACTTCCTTGATCACTTTGTTGCGCGGATCGCCGATGGTGTAGACCGGATGGCCGAAGCCGATGATCACTTCCTTGGCGTCCACGCGGCGACGAATGTCGGCCTCGGCCTCATCGGGCGTTTCGTAGCGCTTCTGCACTTCGAAGGCAACCTCGTTCGCACCGCCGTGCTTCGGGCCGCGCAGTGCGCCGATTCCGCCGGTGATGCACGAGTGCAGGTCGGAACCCGTGCCGGCGATCACGCGCGCGGTGAAGGTCGAGGCGTTGAATTCATGTTCGGCGTAGAGAATCAGCGAGACGTGCATCGCCTTGACCCACGACGCCTGCGGCTTGCGGCCGTGCAGCAGGTGCAGGAAATGGCCGCCGATCGAGTCGTCGTCGGTGTCGACGTCGATACGGTTGCCGGTGTGGCTGTAGTGGTACCAGTAGCACAGCATCGAACCGAGGCTGGCGAGCAAGCGGTCGGCGATGTCGCGGGCACCGGCGATGTTGTGGTCGTCCTTCTCGGGCAGCGCGCAGCCGAGCACCGATACGCCGGTGCGCAGCACGTCCATCGGGTGGCTTGCGGCCGGCAGCGCCTCGAGGGCATCGAGCACCGGCAACGGCAGCCCGCGCAGCCGCCGCAGCTTGGCCTTGTAACCCTCGAGTTCAGCCTTGTTGGGCAGTTTGCCATGCACCAGCAGGTAGGCGACTTCTTCGAACTCGCATTTATCTGCGATGTCGAGAATGTCATAGCCACGGTAGTTGAGGTCGTTGCCGCTGCGACCCACGGTGCACAAGGCCGTGTTGCCTGCCGGTACACCGGACAGGGCAACTGATTTCTTCGGCTTGAAGCCGCTCGCTGGTGTGGTGTCGCTGCTCATGGTTCGTTGCCCATTTGTCCGTTGTGGAAAGTGTCGGCCCGCAGCAGCGCAGTGCAGCGGGCATTGCAGTTCATTTGCTGCCGGAATCCTTGCTGAACAGCTGGTCGAGCTTGTTCTCGTAATCGTGGTAACCGAGGACCTCGTACAGTTCGGTCCGGGTCTGCATGCGATCGATCACCCGCTGCTGGGTACCCTCGGTGCGGATCGCGCCGTAGACGGCCTCGGCAGCCTTCGACATGGCGCGGAAGGCAGACAGCGGGTAGAGCACCAGCTGCACGCCGACGCCGGCGAGTTCGCTGACGGTGAACAAGGGGGTCTTGCCGAATTCGGTGATGTTGGCGAGCACGGGAACCCGCACGGTATTGGTGAATTGCCGGTATTCATCCAGCGTGGCCAGTGCCTCGGCGAAGATCATGTCGGCGCCGGCCTCGACATAGCGCTGAGCGCGGTCGATCGCCGCCTGCTGACCCTCCACCGCATGCGCGTCGGTCCGAGCCATGATCACGAAATCGGGATCGGTACGGCCGTCGACCGCGGCCTTGATGCGATCGACCATTTCTTCGCTGCTGACCAGCGCTTTGCCGGGACGGTGACCGCAGCGCTTGGCCTGCACCTGGTCCTCCAGATGACAACCGGCGGCACCTGAGCGGATCAGGTCGGCGACGGTGCGCGAGATATTGAAGGCGGCGCCCCAGCCGGTATCGGCATCGACCAGCAGCGGCAGATCGGTGGCCGAGGCAATCCGGCGGACGTCCTCGCAGACATCATTGAGCGAAGTGATGCCGAGGTCCGGCAGACCAAATGAGGCATTGGCGACGCCGGCACCAGAGAGGTAAAGGGCGCGGAAACCAGCCCGCTCGGCAAGCAGTGCGCTGTACGCGTTGACGGTACCGACGACCTGCAGCGGTCGCTCGGCGGCCAGCGCAGCCCGCAGACGGGCTCCGGCGGACAGCATGTTGCTCATGGATCAGACCCTTTTGCGCTGCATTAAAAGATGCCCATCATAACCGCAAACAGGGGTCATGACGAACAGATTGCCCCGCCAACGAGGGCGTTTTTGGCAGCGAGGCGGGACCGTACCGTTCAGTCGACGGAGCCACTGCCGAGCAGACCACTGCGGCGCAGATAGTCGACGATCGCACCCGCTGCCTGCTCGGAGGAGTGGGCCGTGGTATCGAGATGGATTTCCGGGTGTTCAGGCGGCTCATAGGGCGAGTCGATGCCCGTGAAGTTTTTGAGCTCCCCGCGCCGAGCCTTCTTGTAAAGACCCTTGACGTCGCGATCCTCGGCCACGCTGAGCGGCGTGTCGACGTGCACCTCGATGAATTCGCCTGCCTGCAGCAGCGAACGCGCCATCTGGCGCTCGGAGCGGAATGGGGAAATGAACGAGACCAGCACGATGAGTCCGGCATCGACCATCAGTCGCGACACCTCAGCGACGCGCCGGATGTTCTCCACGCGATCCGCGTCGGTGAAACCGAGGTCGCGATTGAGCCCGTGCCGCACGTTGTCGCCGTCGAGCAGGTAGGTGTGCTTGCCGAGCGAGAGCAGTTGTTTCTCGACCAGGTTCGCGATGGTGGACTTGCCGGCGCCCGAGAGGCCGGTGAACCACAGGACCGCAGCTTTCTGACGCTTTAGTTCGGAGCGCGACTGTTTGTTGACGTCGAGCGCCTGCCAATGAATGTTCTGCGAGCGACGCAGGGCGAAATGCAGCAATCCCGCGCCGACGGTGGCATTGGTGAGTCGGTCGATGAGGATGAACGAACCCGTGTGACGGTTCTCGGCATATGGATCGAATGCGACGGACTGGTCAAAGGAGAGATTGCAGACGCCGATCTCGTTGAGCTCCAGCTGCTTGGCGGCAAGGTGCTCGAGCGTATTGACGTTGACCTTGTACTTGGGCTCGGTGATGGTTGCCGCCACCTGCTTCGCACCGACCTTGAGCCAGTACGGGCGGCCCGGCAGCATCGCCTCGGGGGCCATCCAGATCACCGTCGCCTCGAACTGGTCGGCAACGCCAGGCAGCGCCTCGGGTTTGGCGAGCACGTCACCGCGGCTGATGTCGATCTCGTCCGCCAAAGTGAGCGTGACCGACTGGCCGGCGATCGCCTGGGGCAGATCGCCGTCCATCGTGACGATGCGCGTCACGGTGCTCTCCCGGCCCGAGGGCAGCACGCGCACTCGGTCGCCTGCCTGCACGGCGCCGCTGACGATCAGACCGGCGAAGCCGCGGAAATCGAGATTGGGACGGTTCACCCACTGCACGGGCAGTCGAAATGGCTGCGTATGCGCCTCGTCATCGAGTTCGACGGTCTCGAGGTGCGCCATGAGCGTCGGACCGCCGTACCACGGCATGTTCTCGCTCGGTGCGGTGATGTTGTCGCCGCGCAGACCGGAAAGCGGTATCGAAACGATATTGGCGAGCCCGATCCGACTGGCGAAGGCGGTGTACTCGGCGACGATGCGCTCGAACACCTCGGCGGAGTAACCGACGAGATCCATCTTGTTGACGGCCAGCACGATGCGGCGGATACCGAGCAGCGAGACGAGATAGCTGTGGCGGCGAGTCTGTGTCAGCACGCCCTTGCGCGCATCGATCAGGATCACGGCCAGATCAGCCGTGGACGCGCCGGTGACCATGTTGCGCGTGTACTGCTCGTGCCCGGGCGTGTCAGCGACGATGAACTTGCGACGATCGGTAGAGAAAAACCGGTAAGCCACATCGATGGTGATGCCCTGCTCGCGTTC